>Ga0129324_10000111_pt1 | contig 54780 bp, 49 predicted proteins | sample CPBDNA_7_FD_96879 | JGI IMG/M metagenome (GOLD analysis project Ga0129324, IMG submission 96879) | Freshwater to marine salinity gradient microbial communities from Chesapeake Bay, USA - CPBay_Spr_15_0.2_DNA | ecosystem: Environmental > Aquatic > Marine > Coastal | place: USA: Chesapeake Bay... | reverse complement strand
GAATCCGAAAAATCACCCGAATCCTAACTCACCAATCAAAAACAACAGCCCAGCCGGTTATTTTGCTTATTTTCCTGCTTGCTGGCGTACTTTTTCAGCACGCTGTTTACGCACTTCCTTCGGATCAATAATTAAGGGTCGGTAAATTTCCACACGATCCTTCTCCCCCAATACGTACTCTTTGGGTAACGCCAACCCTTTAGTGCCCAACGCTTGGCCAAAAATACCCATCTTGGCATTCTCTAAGTCAATATCTGGGAACTGCTCAACAATACCTGACAGCTGAACCGCTCCAAATGCAGTTGTGCCAAGAGGCACATCGAGGGTGAGCAGCTGCTGCCGATGCGGTAAAGCATAGGCCACTTCTACAGTAATGAATTCAACATCCGTCATCGACCATAAACCTCTTCTGCTCTCTGTGCCAAAGCATCTACCAGGTTGTTCGCCACTGAGGTAAACAAACTGGATGATGCGACTCCCACCGAGAGACTGTTAAATTCAAATTCCAGATCCAGCATCACCTTACAGGCTGACTCAGTCAGCGCCATGAAATTCCACTCTCCAGACAGCCTCTTGAATGCTCCTTGCTCAAGACTCATAACTATTCGTTCAGGTTCGTAAAGGGTGTTACAGGTTGTAAAGCTGTGCCCAATAACGCCCTTCTTAAGATCCAACCTGGCCACCATTGAGCTGTCACTCTGCTCAAGAACTTCGGCACCCACGCAATTAGCCATATACTGCGGATAGCTTGCCACATCATTAACCAAGTGGAACATTTGCTGCGCCGAGTACATTACCAGCGCACTTCGTTTAATTGTTGTCAGCATCAAGAAAACGTCTTGTAAAGGCCTAACACAAACACCACTAACACTAACAATGGTGAAATAAAACGTAACACCCACCGCCAAAATAGGAAGACTCGGCTGGATTCATCGCTCAACTCTTCTCGGACAGTATCAGGCTTCATGATCCAACCAACAAAAATTGCGATAAATAACCCGGTCAAGGGCAACATCACGCTGGCAGTAAGAAAGTCCATGAATTCGAAGAACGAAAACCCAACAACTCGCGCATCAGCCCACTCGTTAAACGATAATACACTTCCTAGCCCAACAACCCAGGCCACAAAGCCTAGAGATAAATTAGCCGTAATGCGATGAAAACCTCTCGACTCAACCAAGTAGGCCACTGCTGGCTCAATAAGGGAAATCGCTGAGCTCCAAGCCGCCAGTGTCACCAATAGAAAGAAAAAACTGCCAAATAATAATCCGCCCGTCATATTACCAAAGGCCACAGGCAAGCTGACAAACATCAACCCCGGGCCGGCACTGGGCTCTATCGTTGGGTTAGCGAAGACAATGGGGAAAATAGCCAAACCGGCTATCAATGCCACCAAAGTGTCCAAAAACCCTACCGCTAATACGGTACGTCCAATCCGAGCATGCTCAGGCATATAGGCTCCATAGGCCATAATCGCCCCCATACCCAAACTAAGCGTGAAGAAGGCATGTCCCAGCGCTTCAAGTACGCCCTCCCATGTCAGCGCTTGATAGTTGAAACTAAACAAAAAGCTAAAGCCTCGGGCAAAATCACCATGCTGATAGCCGAACACCAGCAGTACCAACAACAAGACAAACAACATCGGCATTAATATTCGGACGGCTACACCAAGCCCCTTGGTCACTCCGCCAATGACCACCGACATTGTTAGCAACAAAAAAATAGACTGCCAGAAAATTAGCGTATCTCTGTCGGCAAGAAGACTACCAAAGGCTGCCCCAGCCTGCTCTGCATTGGCGCCTTGAAAGGCGCCAGACGCCATTTGCCCTATATAGTGAAGCGCCCAACCAGCAATCACCGCATAGTAGGAAAGAATCATTATCCCAGCGGTTACCCCGAGCCAGCCAATGGCATTCCAAGCTCCATGCAATCCCGCCTCTTCAGTCAAATAGCGCATGGTATTTATTGGGCTTTGTCGCCCTCTACGCCCCAGCATGACCTCTGCCACCATAACGGGGATACCTACTAATAAAATACAGAGCAAATATACGAGCACAAAGGCACCGCCACCGTTTTCACCAACAATGTAGGGAAACTTCCAGATATTACCCAACCCCACCGCTGATCCAGTAGCCGCCATAACAAAGGTCCAGCGGCTAGCCCATACACCGTGCATACCTCTTTTTGCACCGAGTTGGTCGCTCTTAGCTGCAGTGCCAACCTGATTATTTTCCGCCATCAATCGTGCTCTTTCATCGACTTGCCCGGATTGTACCGGCAATCACTGCTGCGAAAAACCAGCGTCATCCCCGTCGTATCGTTCCAGATGAAATGCCATAACAAAATCATAGGCGTGTGGACGACCAATCCTTATAATCCCCGCTATGGCCAAGAAACCCAATAAAACCCAGAAAAGCACGACTATCGCTCTCAATAAGAGAGCGAGGCATGACTATTACCTGGAAGAAAAGTTTGAGGCGGGCATTGCCCTGCTTGGCTGGGAAGTCAAAAGTCTACGGGCGGGGAAAGTACAGCTCACCGATTGCTATGTGTTGCTGAAAGACGGCGAGGCCTTTTTACTTGGTGCCCACATTACCCCACTCAACACCGCCTCAACACACTTTGTTACTGACCCCTCACGAACCCGCAAGCTGCTGCTCAACCACAAAGAGCTCAGCAGGCTATCTCAGGGGGTTCACCAAAAAGGCCACACTTGCGTCGCCACTGCTCTTTATTGGAAGGGCCACCTAGCAAAATGCGAAATTGCACTGGCCAAAGGAAAACAGGCCTACGACAAACGGGAAACAGAGAAAGACCGTGACTGGGAGCGCCAAAAACTGCGTCTGACTCGCCATGGCAACTAACATTCATTACACAGCCATCAAAGTTGCCCTAGTTGTAGGGACTCTACTTGCCTTCATTAATTACGCTGATAAAGTACTAATGAGCACCATGAACATTACGGACTGGTCAAAGTTAGCGCTTACTTACATAGTTCCTTATAGCGTATCCTGGTACAGCGCAGCTCGACTTCAAAAAACGTCAATTAACTGACCCACACCTCCAAAAAAGGTCTAATAGTTGGCCTGTGCTGTGTTAGAATTGGCTGTGGGTTTGTGCCTTGTAGAGTCTCATTTTTTTAAACCGAGATACTATTTAGGTTCGAGCTGAGAGTAAACACCTCTCAACTCAGTGTAAGGCTACCAAACCTAATTCAGGGGGCGTTTTGGATTCGACGCCGGTTACAAAACCCTGGGTGCATGCCGAGATGGTGACCAATCTCGTTAATCCAAAGTCGCAAACTATTAGTTGCCAACGACGACAACTACGCACTCGCCGCCTAAGAAACGGTAGATTGCCATCTGACTGGAGCCGTGCTTGTGCGTCCAGCGCTTCATCTACCTTAGGGTAGCGGCGAAGCATTCAGGTGTCATACTCACAAGATCGTGATGAAGCTCGTCCGGGGTGGATTCACTAAAAACTCACCGGAATCGCGGTTTACGCGCCCTGTCAGCCGGGCTGTAAAACGTTAAATATAATAGACTGAACTAAGCATGTAGAGCCTTCGGCAGCGGACTGACGGACGCGGGTTCAATTCCCGCCGCCTCCACCAATTCGACATCTAGCACCATCCATAGATGTCCACAAGGCCCCGAGATTCGGGGCTTTTTTATGTCTTATCGTCTAGCATTGTCTACTTGTGTCCACTACCATCTGGGGGTACACGGGGGTATTTTTGGGGGTATTATCCCATATCAAGATCACTGATACCCCCAACACCCAGGAAAGGGATAGAGGAGCCAGCCATGCCACTGACAACCGTTACAGCAAATCAGGCCAAACCCAAAGACAAGCCATACAAGCTATCTGACGAGAAAGGGCTTTATCTCAATGTCATGCCCAACGGTGGCAAATACTGGCGTCTAAAATATCGCTTTGGCGGAAAGGAGAAAGTATTAGCCTTGGGGGTGCACCCTGAAACTGGACTGAAGGAAGCCAGAGAGAAACGCGACGAAGCCCGCAAGCTAATCGGCAACGGTGTAGACCCAAATGACGTTAAACGCGCACAGAAAGCCGCACAGGGACAAGCCACGGAAAACAGCTTTCAGACCGTAGCCATGGAATGGTTTGCAAAGATGATGGCTACCAAATCTGAAAACCACCGATCAAGAACCATTCGCTCTATGGAGAAAGACTTATTCCCCATCATAGGCTCTCGCCCTATTAACAGTATTTCACCCCCTGACCTGCTAATGGCCCTCCGCAAAATCGAAAGCCGTGGAGCCATTGAAAGCGCCCACAGAACCAAACAAGTGGCGGGACAGGTTTTCAGATACGCCGTAGCCACCGGAAGAGCAGAACGCGACCCCAGCCACGACCTGAAAGGCGCACTGGCTTCGCCCAAAAAAACGCACTTCGCCGCAATCACCGACGGCAAGAAAGTTGGCAAACTCATGGCTGCCATAGATCAGTACATAGGCACTCCCACAGTGAAAGCAGCCCTGCAACTCTCCCCCCTGCTCTTCTGCCGCCCTGGAGAGCTTCGCCATATGGAGTGGGCAGAAATTAACTGGGAGAAAGAACAATGGGAACTGCCCGCCGAAAAAATGAAGATGAAGCAGCCTCATATCGTGCCACTGAGCAAACAAGCCCTGGAGATACTTCGCGAGATTCAGCGGCTGAACGGCACCCGGCGCTTTGTCTTTCCTAGTGCCAGAGGTGCAAGCCGCCCCTTGAGTGAGAATGGCGTCAGAACCGCCCTAAGAACGATGGGCTATGACAACGACACCATGACACCACACGGCTTTCGGGCAATGGCCCGAACCATTCTGGACGAAGTGCTGGGTTTCCGCCCTGATTACATTGAGCACCAACTAGCCCATGCTGTGAAAGACCCCAACGGACGCGCCTACAACCGCACGGCTCATCTTGAACAGCGACGCGAGATGATGCAAAGCTGGGCTGACCATCTAGATCAGTTAAAACTTGATTCATAAAACATCATTGATAAAAGGCAGCAATATGTCTAAGCACGGCGGAAAAAGAGAAGGCGCAGGCAGGCCGACTATACTCACGCATGAAGAAAAATTGGTCGTGGGCGCACTATGCGAGGAACTCTACAAGCAGCACTATGAAACAGCCCGTCAACAAGCCATAGAAAATGCTTCACCCGAAGTCCATACAACATATCTCAAGTTAGATTCAATACAAATAAACAAACGCAAGCAATGGCTCCAATCAGAGGAGTTTTCGGACCACTACGAGGATTTCATATTTGGTCTTCAAACAGACCAACAATTGGAAGATGAGGATGATCCAGAAAGGATTCTTACCATAAAAATTAAACGTCCATATGGAGTTATTCCAGAGATTATTGCCTCTGTATCCAGAGAAAGGGACCTTAAAGAAAGATATGTCAAGACTTGCTGGAAAGAGTTCAAAGAGCTGAAAAATCGGATAGAGCAAAAAAAATAACTGACGAATCTTGATTTTTGTATGAATGTTCATGTGGTCAAATTGGTCTGCCTCATAATGCACTCCTATGTACAACACAGCCCTGGAGATGCAAAAAATGACCATCAAAAAATACTCCCATTCACGGTCTAACATCCACATACCATCCTCGCATTCAGATCGCCTTTTACGCTGGCCCTGCGTCCAGAAAAGAGTTGGCATTTGCCGAAGCCATGCATACCAGCTCATAGCCAAGGGTCTATTTCCGAAGCCTCGGAAGCTAGTCCCCGGCGGCAGGGCCAGCGCATGGCCTGAATCTGAAATCAATGGATGGATTCAGCAGCGCATAACCGAAACTGGCGAACAAATGACCAAAGAGGGAGGGGCTTGAGATGAAGGCTCAACAGAATCCCGTCAAACGAGCGATTATCCGCTCATCTCGAAGCAATGCTATTAGGGCAATGTGCGCGCACTGCATGGGCTGCACTCTAGATCAGATCGAGCCCGGATTTCGTGACTCGATCCGTGATTGCACATCCACTCAATGCCCTTTGTGTACGGTCAGACCGAAGGTGACCAACGTTGAGCAAGCGTGAAAGAACCAAGGGGCGTAGAAGTACGGGTTCGTTTCTTGGGCTACCAAAGCAGGTCATCACTTCGGATGCATACAACCAACTTGGAGCATGGTCAGTGAAGTTGCTTGTTGATGCGGCTAAGCAATACAACGGGTCAAATAACGGCGACTTGCATGCCGCATGGTCAATTTTGAGTGGTCAGGGTTGGCGCTCGAAAGGCACGTTATCCAGAGCCATCAAAGAGTTAATCGATAAAGGTTTTATTGAGCAGACCCGTCAAGGCGGAAAGAATCGATGTAGCTTATATGCCATCACATGGAAACCGATTGATGAGTGCAAGGGCAAGTTGGATGTAAAAGAGACGCGTGTGGCATCCAATCTCTGGAACAAAAAATGATTTCTCTGCCCCGTATTTGTAACAACTTACCCCGTATGTGTACTTATTCGAGAGAATCGATATGTTTATGCCTACTTGTTACCCCGTATGAGGGTCAGTCAGTCCATGTTTGATGATTTGATTGCCCCGTATGTGTACACCCTTATAAGTTACCAAGCAGGTAGTGCGTTATGAGCAAGGCAGTAGCTAAGAAGAAGGTGACGCAGCACAAACCTGTTAAGCGACGGCCAGTGCCAACAGCTTACGAAGATGAAGGCAAGAGTCTGGATGACATGTTGGGTGATGCACAAACGCGTCACATTACGTCATCAGAAGATTCAGCGTTCTACCTCTTGCGGCAAATCAGTAAAGACCGAGGCTTTGGTGAGTATGTTGATTACCCGAGCATGATTGCGTCACTGAAAACGATGGCTGACAACGTTAATAAGGGCGATATGCGCGAGATGGAAGCGATGTTGGCGTCATCAGCTAAGTGTCTTGAAGTATTAGCGGAGTCATTGCTTGTGCGTGGCTTACGGCAAGACCAGTGGCATCACCTTGATGGCTTCTTGAAACTCGGACTAAAAGCGCAGAACCAGATGCGTCACACCATCGAAACATTAGGTAAGTTGAAGAATCCACCTGTGGTCATTGCAAAGCAGGCGAACCTTGCGACCAATCAACAGGTCAATAATCACTCGCGCGATGAAAAAACCATCGTGCCAAACGAACTATCAGTAGGAGTAAAACATGAGCTATGTCAGAACAACGGAACACCGTCAGATGCGGTCACAGATGATTCATCAGTGGAAGCCGTGGCAACACTCAACAGGTGCAAAGACTGATGCGTCCAGAGCAGAAGTAAAGAAAGCCTACAAGCGCCTGGTCAGCGCGAATCACCCCGACAAAATGATTGCCCAAGGCATGCCGGAGCAGGTGATCACACAGGCCAATGTCACGATGCAGGAGATTATTGGCGCTTACGAAAGCATTTGCACGGGCCAGGCGTGGGCAAAATAGCGCCGCTCCCCATTACCGGCAGTACGCTGCGGTGCAGGTCAGAAGATCAAACCCCAGATAAGCAAGAAGAGGCCAACCTCTGCCAAAAAGAGTTTAACGAGTAATCTGATTGTCTTGTCTGAGGCGATCTCCAGCGCAATCCCGCCAAAGATGCCGCCGACGACGGCGCCTATTGCCAAAGGAATCCCCAGTTCAAAATTGATGGCTCCGTATTCGGCTTGGCCGTAGAGTGCGGATAACGAGGAGCCAGCCATCATGACCAGGCACGCATATACCGCCTGCTTGACCCGCATACCCGTATAATGAACCAGCAAGGGGAGCAGGAAAAGGCCTCCAGCGCTGCCTACAATACCACCGAGGAAAGCGGTAAAAGCGCCGAAAACAACGTACTTTACCAGGTTGGCTTGGGGGTTTATCCACACCCTGGCTTCAGATTCTTCATCGGTCAGCCTGTTCAACTTGCGCTCATGGCGGCTTAATATATCGAGGCAGGCAAAGGCGCAAAAGGATAGTGCTAAGCGCGTAAACAGCGGCGTGGATTCCACGGCAAAGGCGACGCCGAGGTGAGCGGTAGCCGCACCTGCCACAAACAAGGTCACAGCACAGATCCACTCCTGATCTTTACGGTTTTTAATAAAGTAGGGAACGCAGAAGAACATGGCGCTCCAGCAGCTCACCGCGACGGCAAGCGAAGACGCGTGCTCAACCTGTGAATACCCTAAAATGACCATGACCGGTACAATCAAGACGCCCGCGCCGGACCCAATAAACCCGTTCAGAAACCCCGCAGCCCCACCCAGCAGCAAAAGAATGATGACTTGGATGCTCATTGCTCATGACTCTCTGATGGCCCGGCTGCTTCCACCGCTTCAGCCGCTGGCAATGACTCTGGCTGCGCAATGAAACCCAGGTTTGGGTCTTCGAACAGAGACCGGTAATAATTCGATGTGGTCGAGGTGACAATCGACGTGCTATTACTCAAGCTCTTTCGATAGGCCTGAATCGACCGCCAGAAAGAATAAAACTCCTTATCCTCGCCGTAGGCATTGGCATAAATGGCCAGGGCCTCTGCATCGGCTTCCCCCATCAAAATCTCTGCGTCACGTAAGGCGGGCGCCAGAAGGTCTGCAGAATCCTTGCTGAGCTGGCCGAGGATTCGCTCCCGCTCGCTGCGGCCAATGGACAGCAGCCTTTCCGCTACCCGGACGCGCTCTGAGCTCATCCGGGCATAAACGGTTTGTTCGACCTTTGGCTCGTAACTTACCCTTGAAATGTAGACGCCCAGCAGTTCGATGCCCATTTTCCGCAGTTCAAAAGAGGCTTCGCTGAACATCTTTCGAGTCAGATGTTCGCGCCCCACGGTAACTACTTCGAGGCTGGAAGTGATCGAGTTTTTCAGCTGATCCTCAAGAGCCTTCAAGTTCGCTGAGCCAGGTTGAATAACCTCACCGGCTTGCATCCGTTCATTGACGATGCGATTGGAATTCCTCACCGTATCGACCAGGGCATGGGTAGACACCATGTCCTTGACAGACCCTATTAGCAGTGAATCGAGCCTTGATTCCGCGAGTTCTTTTGAACCCAGTTGTTCCATAAAGCTGATTGGGTCTTTGATGCGCCAGTGCGCAACCGATTCAACCGCAACGAACTGACGGTCTCTGGTGGGTATGTAATCAACAAAACCCCTCCATGTTTCTATTCGATTATCGAGCACATGAACTTGCTGCAGAATCGGTATGCGAAAGTAAAGGCCAGGCTCAGTAGCCGGTGCTCCAACAATGGCGCCTAGCTGAGTAACCACCGCCTGGGTTCCTTCATATACAATATAGGTTCCAAGCCGGAATGCCAACCCCACAGACACGACAATCAAGAAAAACGTTACATTCCACATGAAATCAACCCTGCTTGACGCGGCATCATTGCCTCACCTCTGGTGCGTAAATGCTCGCTGGATCCACGGCTGTGACCGCCGGCCGCATCACGGCACTGTGGTTCGCCGCGGGGTCGGCAGGGAGGCCTGTGTTTGCGGTATTCGAAGACGGCATGATCCCCGGCGGATCAACGCCATGCAGAGGCCTTGCATGAAGTCCTTCCTGTGGAATGGGTACGGTTTTTACCTGATGCTGCTCTGGATGCAGTTCAAAGGCCTGCACCTCGTTTGCATGCTGTAAAACGCCGGCGGAGACGGCGGGGGGCAGCTCGGCACGCTCTTTCATGAGTATCGGGAGTATCCCCTTCAAGGTTGGGTCAATAAGCGTTACCGATATGTTTTCATGCAGACTTTCCAGAGCCTCCAGGTAATAACGCGATCGCGTAACCTCAGGCGCCTTCTTGTATTCAGCCAGGATTTGCGTAAAACGCTGCGCCTCACCCGCCGCCTTCTGGGTCAAATTTTCCCGATAGGCTTCGGCCTCCGAGCGTACCCGTTCCGCCTTCCCCACCATCTGTGGGAGTGTGGCGTTGTATTCGGACTCCGCGACGTTGATGATGTCTTCCATCTCCTGTTTGGCGGAGTTTACTTTGTGGAAGGCCGCTTTCACCTGGTCGGGCGGATTTGCGTCCTGGATGATCACGTTTGTTATGTGCAGGCCCAGCTGATAGCGGCTGATAATGTCTTGCATGTACGCCAGCGTTTCATCGGCGATGACTTTCCGATCAAATGACAGAACACCGTTGGTCGACCTGTCGCCCACTGAGACTCTAATCGCCACCTGGGCAATATCGCGGACATTGCTCTGCACGTCGACAGAGTTGAACAGATAATCCTCAGGTGTCACGATTTCGTACTGTACAGAGTATGTCAGGTAGACGATGTTAAGGTCGCCCGTGATCATTTTCATTTCTTCGGGCACGGGCACCTTGCCACTGGGCGGCACAATATGGTTCGCCGCCTCAACTCTGCGTTCGTTACGCTCTTTTACTTCGGCTTCTTGCTCTGATTGTTGCACCCGTTCCTGATTTGCCACTTCATTTTCTATGATGAAGTCCCGCGTGAGCCCCGGACCTTTGCGTTCGTTTTCGGTGATGAAATCTCCGCTGCCCAGGTCACCAGCGCGTGATTCATTATATTCAAGCAGGAGATCGTCCTGTTCCTCGCGCAGATCGCGCTCATGGTCGGTCATCGGCTCAGGAGGTGGCGCGAGCTGAATGAACCCGAAATGCTCCTGGCGTCTGTCTTCGGTATTGACGACAAAGAGCTTTTCAACCACTGGAATTTTAAAATTTATTCCTGGGGTAACGGTTCGGTGATATGCGCCAACCCGCAATATTACGCCGTCAAAATCGTAATTGATTGTGAACACGGTTGATCGGACGATAACGTAGCTGAGTCCTGCGAATGCCACTAAAAAAATGACTCGCCTTAGATTGACAAAACATGAGCGGATAAATCGACTTTTTAGCAGAGCGTTGACAAACAAGGTGAACGAACCGATGACCGCCCCATGCACATAAAGCAAGGTACGCTGCACGGCAAAGATAAAGCCATAGACAACTGTTTGGAGGGTTGAAACTACGTGGAAAATCCAGCGCTTTGCCGCGCGGAAAGCCAATGTCATGCGAGAATTCCTGTCACCAGGATTGGGTGCGGAATCGGAGGAAGGTGCTTCATTGGCTATTGTCACGCTAGGCACCGTTTCCCGTAGGGCCAATAATAAGTTGCTCTTCGAACACCCAGGTATCTGATGTTTCTTGACGTAACTGTTCGATAAGTTCTGCCCAGTATTGCTTGGATCTGGAAACGGGGTAGATTGCTGGCTTGATGGGTTTCCGTTCCGACGAAACCAATTTGAACTCATCTCCCGCGAGGATTTTTAAAATAAACTGCCGATGATCCAGGTAATGCTGATTCCTTTCAAATGAAACGGTGCCAATGGCTTCACCGGTATCTATTCGCAGATCGTTGAGCGCAGCAATAACGCCAGTGGGTTTGCGTGTAGGGGAGTTTCTCAGCGCAGTTGACCACAGGCGAACTGCCATAAAAGCCGCTACCTCAGACGCGCCAGGAGTTCTTGCACCGCCCATTTTGCTGGCCCAACGCTGTTGAAATTGCCCCAGCGGGCCAGTATCAAAATTCTGGGGATAAGGTGAAACAAAGTAGTGGCCTACCAAAGAGTAGCGGCCGACATCCTCGATGAGTGCCGAATCCAGGTTCATCAGAATATGAGGTGGACGTTGCAGGCCGGCACGCTCGACGGATGCCAGTTTCATCAGGTTGATTAGCGTCTCATCGTCCGCAAGATTGATCACGAAGTCCGTTGTTGCTGTCGTCCAGGCTTCAGGGACGGCGGAGATGGTACCGTGATCAGTCCCGTAATAGTGCTCTCCGGTAATATGGCCTCCGGCAGTGATCACTGTATCTCTGGCAATTTCACCCAGTACCCGTGAATACACGGTATTGGCTCCCGCGATGTGTACCCGAGGTCCATACTTTTCCAATGCCCAGAGGGTTGCCGGTACCAGATGTTGATTGGGCAGCGGGCCTAGAAAAAATGCATAACGGCTTGAGACAAGGCCTTCGTGAGGATGCGGGTAAAAAAACGGGATTTGCAGCTCTTCTGCGATAGGTGTAATTAAGCGAACGCACGCAGAGGTCGCACAGCCAAAGATCGCTTCGACATCATTTTCAATCAATGCCTTGCGTATGGCCGCTGCGTCGCTTTCGTTACTTGGTGTTGTTCCAACCGCCACGACATCGATCTGACCCTGAAATAATCCGGCCTCATCGTTTGCCATCTCGAAGGCAACTTCGAAGGCCACGCGGGAAAATGAAGCGGCCACCGAATCCTCTCCGGTGGCGGGTTCTATGACTGCTACGCTGGTTGACGACACGAGATGTTGAGGAATGAAATTTTTGAGCGCTATATAGATAAAAAATACAACGACGCCTCGTATGAGCCAGGTTGTCGTAGATTTAACTTTGTAGATGATGGAGAGCAGGCTCATTTCTCATCGGCCTATGAGGCGCTGGTGATTTTTTTCAAGAACAAGTTCCCACGCCTCGAGACCATCCGTACCCGAAAATTTGAGGTGTCACATTGTTCAAACTCGTTCATTATGGCGTTCGCACCAGTAATGAAGCGGTAATTCAATTTGGCGGCGGGTGGGAAGTAGAGGCTTGTCGGGCCGGTCCCGCTATGGATCACTACCTTCGAGTCATCGGGTACGTCGCTCCATGTCAGGTGCGCCTCCCCGGTTTTGGTATGACAAACAGCGCCCCCAGTCAGACCGTCAAATGCGATATTGCCGCTCTTGGTGGCCAGGTATACCGAGCTTGACCCGCAGCAGCCGGAAATGTTGCCCGATTTTGTTTCGACGCGAACAGGGCCTGCGAGATCGTTCAAGGTCACGCAGCCACTTATCGAGCTGACGGTAGTGGTCCCCTTGAAGCCCCCGGCCGTAATGGCCCCTGTGGTTGACGAGGCTGCAACACCGAAACGTGCGGGCAAATGGACGGTCAACCGCACTTTGTCGGTGTTTCCGCGCAAGACCTTGCGCAAGCGACGTTTTTCAGGCAGGAATGACAAGTTTAGCGATTGCCTCCGCATTGCCACGTCGAAGGAAGTGAGATCCACTCCCTGAAGGGTCGTTGCCGTCACCAGAAGGCGGTTTGAGGAATGCACCTGGATATCGATATCGGCATCAGCGGCCTTTACGCTGAACTTGTTGGCACTTCCTGCATCGATATCGAGCAGCACTTTGGTCACCAGATTGCGGCCATCTGTCAGCCTGTCTTCACCAACTTCATCAAGGTCTGCATCGGAGGGAGCAGCTTGTTGCACAGGGCTGTTTGATGGGGGCGTTTCGTCAGTAAATTTTGCATCATCAGGCGCAAGTTCGGGTTCCTCTAAGTAGGTTGGCTCAGACGATTCTGGTGAAAATTCATTTTTCATTTGTGTGTTCTCTGGCAGGGTTTGCATGGAGCAAATACTCAAAATTGTAGTACAAGGCGGGGAAGGCACGGAGCCTCGCGCTCCATGCCTTGCAATACAGAGAAATCTACTGAGTGCAGCTAACGCGCTTTATTTCAAACCAAAGCGCGAGGCGACTTTCTTGGTTACGGTCCACTCTCCAACCACTGCAACAGGCCTGGAGGTTTTCACCAACTCCTTGGCTCGCGTTAGCTGCTCAGCTGCGCCGCGGGACAGGCGCGAACCCACTATTTTTTTGGCTAGTGGAGCATCGGCAACTTTTTTGGCATTCGAGGCTACCCAATGACTAGCGTCGGTGGTTTGGGCAGTAGCCCAGGAACCGGCAAATTTTGCCAGAGCCAGAGAGGGGGCCACAAAGGCGGCGCCCTGGGCCATGGCGGCGCTGGCTTTTGCCAAGGCGGCGGTCTTTCTGGACTTGGTCGAGGCATCAGCTGCCTTCACCTTTGACCCAGCCTTCGCCTCGGCGGCTGCCTTCGCTTTTGCTGGGGCCTTGGTCTTCGTTACTGCCTTTGCTTTGGGTGGGGCTTTCGCTTTGGCTGGGGCTTTTGCCTTCGGTGCGGCCTTTGCTTTTGGAGCAGCTTTCGCTTTCGGCGGCGCTTGTGTTATCGGCTTCGGGTCGGCTTCGGGCAATAATGAGGAGGGGGAAGAGGAAAGATCCGCTTCGCTCGCGGTGGACTTGTCAACGATGCTCGCTTGCTCGTCAGTCACTTCGGTTACTTCTGCGTGCAAAGTGTCTTGCAAGGGCTCGCCTTTATCACCAACGTTGTCGCTGTGGTTATTCATCTCGTGTTTCTCTAGACAGATAAGGCCGATGTGGCATCGGCAATCGTGTAAGCTTTGGGTTTTGCCAGGTTTATTATCTGTGTGGGGTTAGGGGTGCGGTAATAATACTTGCATTTATAATCATATTAGATCTGTGTGTCAATACGAGGACCACTATCATTTTTGGGTTTGTTATTATTGTTTCCTCCGCCTACCCAATTTATCAATCAAACTCCTTTTCTGAGTCCGTTAATAAGCTGCTGATTTTAAAGGATTCTCTGTTCTCAGCTCATGGACTTTGGCTTGGCGGGATGGGGAGAGGCACTGAGAGTATTTGGCCATTCAGAGAAGAATTGCCGGTAGAAGTCCGCGATTACAACGGTGGCGAAGTCCGTAAACCCTTGCCACACAAGGCCTGTAGCGCTGGGCGCAGGCATAAAAAAAGGCGAACTGAGATCAGTTCACCTTTTTCAATTGGTGGAGGCGGCGTCTACTGAATTAGTCAATTAACTATATGATTAATATGGATATGATATATCCATGTTTTGATTTATACCCCCATAAATACCCCCGAATGTGAGGCATTGGGAGTCCATTAGAGTGTCAATCGAGGCGGATTCCGCACTCTAGAAATAGAGCCGAATCATTGTTTGCGTAAGATAGTCGGTACTTTTGCTTAATCTGAAAGTATATTCCAAGATAAGCACACTTTGTTATCACATCATATTCTAGGCCATGCCCATCACCGCTTTTTTTTAGGAAATCCTTGGGTGTTGAAGAACCTTTAGAGCTGTTTATTTGATCACAAGAAGCAACATGGTTCATTCGATCATTAGCGAAAGCATCACGCTGGGCACTTGTCCAACAACCAGCGCCGCTATCATGCGCATCTTTCAAAGATACAATATGGTCAACATTAGTGACGCAATCCTCTCCTGTATAGAAGCCTTTTGATGAATTGGTTGGGTAGCTCTTGAATCTATACAGGTGTCGATCATAAGCATCGATCTGCCCACATGATATTTTTTCTTTTTCTATTTCAGGCTGAAGATTGATGGTTAAAGAGGGATTTGATTCAGCGTTTTTTCTATGGCAGGTACGATACGCTACCATATGATCTCGACTTACCTTTAAGTACATGCGATCGTGAATGCAGGAATGGTTAGATGACTCACTCTATTCTCTTTAGCTTTTCTATGCTCCTCAGCCTTTGCTAAATATTTTTTGATCCTGGATAAGGGGCCAAAGTGATATGAAGCCTTAGGCTTTTGAATAAGCTGTTATAACTCAAAGGAACATAGCGCATGAAAAAACTTGTAGCGTTGTCTTTACCAATTGTTTTGTTGGCCGGTTGTAATGCAGGTCCACAAGTAAAATCCTACACCGGCCCTACAGGTGAAAAAGTGAGTACCGTCCGATGCACAAGAGAAACTTTATTCAAAAAAATGAAGACATAGAAAAAAACCGGTTTTTTCGCTGTCTCGGTATTAGAAAGTGTAGTTTTTGTTACGGGATAGAAACGCCGCGTCAGACATTCAATATAGAAGAGATAATCTTCATTAAAAACAGGCATCCTGATTATTTCCGTGACTGATGATATGAAGGAGAACATCCGGCAAAAACACCCTTGCTTTGCGGAGCATCATCTACTCCTTTCGACGCTAAAATATGGCCTAACGTATAACCAAACTGTACAGAAAAAGGCCGGAAAACTAATGCGAATGATTCTCAGTTGTCACCGCCCCCTTTCTTGAATACTAATTTCTCGTTATAAATACTTCACCATCAACATGAATATCACGCTGTGGGTAGGCAATGACGATATCATTTTCACGAAACAAATCGTCAATTCGGTAACGAATATCACTACGAAGCCTACGCAAACTGCGTTCAGCCGATGCATACACCCATACCTGTAGCTCAAAAATTAACGCACTATCACCAAAGTCCTCAAATAAAACTGACACTGCCGGTTCACTCAAGATATCAGGTTGTTCACACGCCGCTTGTTCTATGAGCTTGGCGGCTTGACGCACTGGCGACCCATAGGCGATCCCTACGCGCACGGTTGTCCGTGTTAATCGATCAACCAAGGTCCAGTTAACCAGGATATTCTCAAGCAAGTAGCTATTGGGAATAAGCATATGCACACCATCTACACGCCTGAACTGAGTCGAACGATTATTAATAGACTCCACTGTACCCTGGGTATCGCCTATCTCGAGAAAATCTCCAATGCGTATGGGCCGCTCCCACATTAGAATCCAGCCACTGATAAAATTATTAATGATATTTTGAGCGCCGAAACCAACGCCTATTGCTACCGCGCCGGAAATAAAGGCAAATGCGGCCAAGGGTACGTTCATCAAATCCAGCGCAATGATCACCAAAACCGAGAGGGTTATAATCAGATATCCACGGGTAATCATCTGAATCGAATTTGGGTTCAGCTCCCGCCGTACCATTGCATTTCTTATGAAGTTGGAACTCCAACGGATAAACAGGACTCCCGCAAAGAGTAATATCAGAACGTAAAGCAAATCACCTAGGGTTATAGCGTTGTCACCCAACTGAATGAGCGTTGTCTGTAAAATATGTCCGTCAATGTTCATATAGGAACCCACAAGTATGCTGTTAGAATAACCAAATACATCCCAAAAGAGATTAACACTCTCTTATATGTAGCTGTAGCCCCAAAATTCACTCAGCATGGTGGGTAAAATATGATTCGCACTCAACTAACCTTAACAGATCAGGTTGTTACCACTGGAGACCAATCCTTGGTTGATCACTGGATGAAAGAGGGCACAGGTCATCTGTGGTTAGATATTGAAGGTGAATTGCAGGAGGAGAGCGTTAAACTGCTGCTGTCTCTGGGGTGCCATGAGCTCGCCATTACTGACGTCCAGCGCAAGCGACACCCACCTAAAATCGAAACTTTCAGGAATAATACGTTTATCTTGTTCCGTGGGTTAACTCACATCAGTGACGATATGAGCCTCGAGCCCCAACAAGTAGGGTTTTTTGTTGGCAAACATTGTTTGATCACTGTTCACCGTGGTGTGTCGTTAAGCATTAACCAGTATTGGTCAGACAATGACATCGCTCAGTTACTGCTCGAGCCAGCATTACTTGCGACAAAAATAATGCACTATTCCTCCGGTCGTTACCTCGATGCCGTATTAGGTTTTGAAGGCATACTTAATGACGCAGAGGAAAATCTTCTTGGCCATACCCCCGATCTCGCAATGCGTAAATTGGTTGGTTACCGTTCGAGGCTATTGAAATTGAGACGGGTGTTTAATTACCATGAAAAATTGACCAAGACTATTATCCAAGAAAACCACAGCCTCTCCAGCGAAGGCCATGACTCAGAACTACTCCATGCACAAAGAGATTTATATGATCGCTGTGAGCGTTTATTAAGCTTATCTTCGATGTATTACGAAACCTGTGGAGACTTAATAGATGGTTATATTTCGATTAGCTCACATCAGTTAAATAATACGATGCGTATTTTGACGGTTATTACCGCCATATTTATCCCTTTAGGATTTATGGCGGGACTGTATGGAATGAACTTCGATCATATGCCTGAGTTACACTGGAAATATTCCTATTTTGCCTTGCTAGGTGTTATGGGCGTCACAGTTACGGGGTCAATTCTGTTTTTCCGGTATAAAAAATGGCTATAGAGTAGCGCTGTTATAAGAAGAAAATTTTAAGTACTACCACGAATGTCCTTTAAAGCCTGTCATTCTTGATTCGCGATGAATAGCGTTTTACGTGCGCATGAACGCCACGCCCCAGACTTTTTACATGTTCTTCCAACATATCGACCCCATATAAAATCACCACCACCAATATTGATAATTTAATAGCCACCAACAAATGATCTGTGGCTATCACCACACCCACAGAGGCCAACACCCATATGGTTGCCGCAGAGGTAACGCCAACAACAATGCCTTCTTTCGCCAACATAACTCCAGCACCCAGAAAGCCTATACCGGTGATCACTTGCCCGATGACACGGGATGGATCAACGTGACTACTATCAAGCAAAAAGACTGTAGCAAGATACAAATAGGTCCCCAGCGTAATGAGGGAGGCCGTACGAATACCGACTGGCTTACCTTTAATCTGGCGCTCAAGGCCAATAATGGCACCACAAAATATAGATGATCCTATGGCATGCCATGTGTAGGGGTAGATATCAACGAGCATGGACAAGTTCATAGGGCAGTTTCTCTTGTTATGGTGGTTGGTTCATTATCCAGTTTTATACCTAGGCGTGAAAAAACCGTTACGCCTAATCGTCGAATGGCTTCAGCGTTATCAAGTTTAAGTGCTTGTTGTGAGAAAATTTCCGCCTCTTGTTTTGACATTGAACGTAATACCCATTTAATAAAGGGCAGCTTGGAAGAGCTTAGGCTTAAACGCCGAATACCCAAACCCACTAATAACATCACAGCGATCGGGTCAGATGCCATTTCACCACATAAGCAAACGGGCAAACTGTATTTCTCTGCCACATCAACAATACGAACCAGTTCGTGAATCACGGCAGGGTGAAGTGAGTCATAGCGTTTGCCTACTAGAGGATTATTCCGGTCAATGGCCAACAAATATTGGGACAGATCATTTGTGCCAATAGAAATAAAATCGACTTTATCGTGCCAAAATGGCAACAGAGATATTACTGCCGGGACTTCGACCATAACCCCAATTTTAGGTCGACGAACAAGCACACCCTCGGCTATTAACTGCTGACAGGCATCATCCAGTAGCGCAATACATTGATCCAACTCTATTGTCGCGCTAACCATTGGAAGCAATACATGGATGTTGTCCCTTCCCTCTGCGGCTCGAACAATCGCCCGCAATTGAGTCATCATAAGCTGCAGGTTATCCAGGGTGAATCGGACACCTCGCCAACCCAAAGCGGGGTTTTCTTCTTCAATAACGGGTAGATAAGGGAGTGGTTTATCTCCACCAATATCTAATGTTCTGATATAGACCGGCTTTTCATCGTAGGCTCGGAAGACGTGCTGGTAGACTTCAATCTGCTCTTCTTCGGATGGCAGGCTATGCCGAACCATAAAAGGAATCTCAGTGCGATAGAGGCCGATGCCGTCTGCGCCATTGCGAAGACCCGGCATAACGTCTGCCTGCAAGCCCGAGTTGACCAATAGTTCGACATCAATGCCGTCAGTTGTTACCGCGGGTAATGCACTCAATGCTTGCAGCTTCTGATCAAAGTGCCTACGGCTGCTCACCAAGCTTTGGTATTCGCTAATCACGAGTTTGGATGGGCGGAGAATCACCTGTCCGGTATTGCCATCAACAATCACTTGGTCACCTTCGATCAAGTGATTGAGCTCACCCACCCCCATAACCGCTGGAATACCCAAGGCATTGGCAAACACCGCTATATGTGACAACGCCGCCCCGGCAAAGCAAACAATAGCGGCCAGCTTTTCTGTGGGCAGGCTAACAATATCTGACACGCTGATATGCTTGCCCATTAATACGACCGGAGTACTGATATCTGCTTGTAGCTGTTCGCTATTTCGCCCTAGCCAAGCCTGATGAAGTTTATCTCCGAGGTGATCGATGTCTTCATGTCGCGCCTTAAGGTAGGGGTCATCCATACTCTGAAATAACGCTGAAAAGTAGTGTACGGTATGTTTGATTGCTGTGAGCAAGCTTTTTCCGGCATTTATTTCATGCTCAACTTTATCTCCAAACGTGGGGTCTGCCAGCAGCATTTGATAAGCATCGACTATCGCAGCCAGACCTTCCCCTAACGTTTGTTCAACCGTATTGCGCTCTTGCTGAAACTCTTCAATAACAGCCGCCTTCAACTCGTGCCACTGGGCCAGTTCTATCGTCAGATTTTCCGCACAGGTATCAGGTACATCTATAAGTTGCTCGGAATGAGTTAACTTGATTGCAGCGATAGCAATACCCGATGCACCGCTGATGCCGTCATAACGCTGGTTGTTGCCAGACAGCGAGTCCTGTTGTATTGGCAAGGCAGGAACCAGTAATGCAAGGTGGGATGCTAAGGTTGATAGAAATGCTTCCTGCTCATTACCGAGCATAACTGATTTGCGACTTTGTACTACCAGTACACCTATAACCTGTCCCCGCCTGACCAGCGGCACACCGCAAAAACTGTGAAACTGCTCTTCATCGGATTGCGGCACATAATAGTAATCAACGTGCTCAGAAGGTTCGGTAATATTTAACGTGTGGCGAAATTGGGCCACTAGGCCAACCAACCCTTTACCGAAAGGAATAATAATCGGGTGATTTTTTGTTAGACCATGACTGGCCAGTAGCACCATATCTTTTTCAACGTTTTGTAGATACAGACTACAAACATCAATCTGAATTACTTCGCTGATCGCATCGACAACAATCTGCACTTGCTCTTCTGGTGTTTCCGCCAAGGCGGCTTCCCGAGTAATGCGAGTCAACTCCAGCATAACGTTATTCATAAAACCGCTACCCCAAACCAAAAATAACCATCCAGACTTGTCATCATCAACCGGCATGATGACTCGTTTTGATAACATATAAGCAAGTTGTTCTCGGTAATACCAAAGAGCAGAACACCCATTGACGCAGCTACCGCTGCCGCCTACTTAGGCAGAAGATAAACTACAATATCAATCGCAATCAAGACAATAATAATCCATTCGAGAAAAGCGGCATGCTTATGATGCTGCTCGGTGGCGAGCATGGCGAGCAGTTCATGAATGGTCGACAACTTGTGATTCAGAATACTGATTCGCGGCTGAAGATCAAGGTACTTCGATAGACGTAAGTAGTAGTCTTCCAGCTCTGGGTAGTTCCAGAAAAAGTCTGGTGTGTCCAAGAGATTGAAATGCAGACTGATGTCGCTACTTGTATCAAAAAGTACGCCTCTTAACTTGGCAAGATTGCGAGGTGTTAGTGGGATTTTCCCCGTCGCAGCAAGTTGTTTCGAGATGTAACTGTTTTTTTGAATAACGGGTTGTGCTCTATCTTCGAAAAAAGACAACTTGGCAGATTGCGCAAAGGCATGACTAAGTGATAACCGAATCATCGCATCGTCACTAGGCAGCGTTAGCAAGTCATTATGAACCCGGAACTCTTTTTCTGGATCAGTTTCAAAAGAAAACTGCTCAGAAACCGTGCCATCAATCGGGTAGATCACAATAGGGTTGATTTTAAACAATAATTTCTGGCGGTCACTCTCGCCGACATTCCAGCAAACGAGAACGCCATACTCAAATAGCCATGCCTCGCCTTCTTTGACTTTCAGCAGAAAGGCATCACTATGTTTTTCCGCACCTCCTGCAACAATAAGTACTTCATTTGTTAAAGCCTCATCTAGACTTCAACCCAAAATTGCAATATTGACCCTGGCATAAGACCCATTTACAGACTGTACTTTCATAATGACCCTTCTTCACCATGCTATTTCATTAAGCATAATTCAAAACTGAAAAGACAGGATAGTTGTTTAGTTGATCCTAAGCACCGGCATTTATTATCATAACGCCCCCAATACCCTCTTTTTAATAGTCACGTGTTGCTAGGTGCTTTATTGATTTAGTGTCATTATTCAGAGATCAAATACGACTGGATTGAAACAAAATTTTTTGTTCTGACAGGTCTATGGATAAACAATCATGAAAATAGCCGTTCTTTCTCGTAATGAAAAGTTGTATTCAACACGCCGCCTTAAAGAAGCCGGTGAGGCGCGAGGCCATGAAGTTGATATCATCGACACCCTGCATTGCTATATGGATATCACCCGCAGTCGACCCGTTGTACGCTACCACGGCGAAGAATTACCCTACTACGATGCCGTGATCCCCCGTATCGGCGCATCGATTACTTTCTACGGTGCGGCCATGGTCCGCCAATTTGAGATGATGGGTACCTTTTGCGTCAATGAATCGGTGGCGATAAGTCGATCCCGCGATAAATTGCGCTCCTTGCAATTATTGTCCCGTAAAGATGTCGGGCTGCCACGCACCGGTTTTGCCAACAAACCGGACGACATTAAAGATCTCATTAAAAATGTAGGTGGTGCTCCAGTGGTCATCAAACTGCTGGAAGGCACACAAGGTATTGGGGTTGTCTTGGCGGAAACCAATAGGGCTGCCGAAAGTATTATTGAAGCCTTTATGGGGTTAAAAACCAACATACTGGTTCAAGAGTTCATCAAAGAGGCCGGTGGTGCGGATATACGCTGCTTCGTTGTCGGCAATAAAGTTGTAGCTGCTATGAAGCGTCAAGGAGCCGAAGGTGAATTTAGATCCAACTTGCATCGTGGTGGCTCTGCCAAACTGGTGAGACTAACTAAGGACGAGAGAGCAACAGCGGCCAATGCTGCCAAGGTCATGGGGTTGAATGTCTGCGGCGTGGATATTCTACAGTCCAAACATGGGCCGGTGGTAATGGAAGTCAATTCATCTCCCGGACTGGAAGGTATTGAAATCGCCACTAAGAAAGACATTGCCGGATTGATTTATGACTTCATCGAGGTCAATGCCAAGCCCAATAAAAACCGCACCCGAGGTAAGGGGTGAAGCTTAGACTGCGAGATAAAATGGCATGAACACAAGTGATCTGATCATCGGGGGGTTCACCGTCAAGCCCGGTGAAACAAAACAGATTGAGATGCCGGTTGCCAAGCTTTATACCGACACCGATATTTGTATACCTGTGCATGTGATCCGCAGTAAAAACCCCGGACCAACGGTATTCGTTTCAGCCGCTGTTCACGGAGATGAGCTAAATGGTATTGAAATTGTTCGCCGCTTAATCCAATTGAAGTCACTAAAAATAAGCAGTGGTACTTTGATTTTAGTACCAATAATCAATATTTACGGTGTTCTCAACCAAAGTCGCTACATGCCGGATCGACGCGATCTCAACAGAAGCTTTCCCGGATCAGCAAAAGGCTCGCTGGCGGGTCGCGTTGCCCATATTTTTTTGGATGAAATTGTCAAACATTGCGACTATGGAATCGACCTTCATACCGGGGCGATACACCGTTCCAATCTGCCACAAATTCGCGCAAACCTAAACGATCCCGAAACTCGCGAACTTGCTGAGGTATTTGGGGTGCCCGTTTTAATAAATGCCAATCTGAGAGATGGGTCACTTCGCCAAGCAGCTGTGGAATCCCATACCCGCGTTCTGCTCTATGAGGCGGGTCAGGCCCTTAGGTTTGATGAGCTCTCAATACGTGCTGGCGTCAGGGGTGTTTTAAATGTCATCACACACTTAGGTCTCGTTAAGCGTAAGCGTCAGAGAAAAAACCTAACGCCCTATATTGCCAATAACAGTGCGTGGATGCGCGCAAATTCCAGCGGCATTGTCCATAGCCTGAAAAACTTGGGAGACCAAGTACAAAAAGGCACGCCATTGGCAGAAATAGGTAGTCCCTTTGGCGAAGTTATTGATACTGTCACGGCAAGCAAGTCGGGCATCATCATAGGCAAACAAAATATTCCACTGGCGCAAGAAGGGGACGCCATGTTTCATATCGCTTTCTTTTCAGAATCCGACGCAGAGATTGTAGAGAATATAGAAGCGATGCAAGAAACATTAACGCCAAGCATTGAAAATATCGAAGAGGTCGCCGGACGATGAGCACTAAAATCATTGTTGGCAGTATTGAAAGCTTCGACCTTCCGGGTCTAGATAATGTTGACTGGTAGGTACCTGTGCCAAGGGTCGGAATTACTGACAAAACAAGCATCCCAACCCTATAGAGGCTCGTGCTATAACCGGCAAAGCCTAACTCATACATTTCTAGTGCATTCTGCTCATACAATGTATGACCAACAGCCTAACCTGTATTTTAAATTAATCACTTAAAAACAAAGAGTTAAGAGTTTACAGTTACTGGTAATGTAGGTGTAAACGTTTCCTGCCGCCTCCACCAATTCGTTGAAATATTAAGTATATTTCAAACTATTACCAAGTGTGCGGGGAACCAGAAATGGGGGCTCGTATATTTTGCTCATACATTCTCGTACGCTACGACTAACTTAATGCCCCCTCGATACCTGTATTGAAAGCTGCAGTGTTTCATTAAAGTAGATTTGGTGCGTTTCCTAAGGTGCGTGTTTCAGTCATTACATGTGCAGCAAAACCAGAACCGGCCTCTGTGTAGATATTAAATACCGTCGCCGCACCAGCTTCCTTTAGTGCTTCCACTTCGTCTGGAAACTTAGCCGTTGCCGCGACTTTCCCGGCAAACGATGCCTCTCTCAATCGATCAAGGACTGCCAGGTTAGTATTCAACTTCGGCAATGCCAACATGACCAGTTCGAGCGTGTGTGAGGCTTGGACTCGATCCCAGAAATCCGCATCACTTGGATCACCGAGGAGAACGTTACGGCCAGTCGATTGCTGGTTGCTCACGGTTACCGGGTCAATATCCACACCAATAACCGCACCGCCATATTGACTGCACATCGCATCATAGGCGCCCGTGCCGACCCCACCCATTCCAATGATGACGATTGAGCCTCCCCCGATATCAAGCAATCGGTCATCTGTCAGCCTTTCCGCAGTTTGCCATCGCCTCCAAGTCGTTCGGTGTCGAGTATAAAGTCTATGGGAAATAGCATTGAGTCCTGCCGCCACTACAAAAGACAAAGACAAGGCAATCGAGATAACAATCAACCACTTGCTGTCTATCCAACCATTAGCAACACCTATAGCCGCAACGATCAGGCCAAACTCGCTATAGTTTGTTAAGTTAAACGTTGTCAGTAACGAAGTGCGAGCCCGCAATTTGAAACGTGTTAATAAGGCAAAAAATACCGCTGACTTTATAAGCACAAATGGTGTGATCATCACAGCAACGATGAAGAGTTCTAATGTTGGCTGACCAGACAACCCTACTGATAAGAAAAAACCTAATAGGAATAGTTCTTTAAAACCCAGCATGGTCTTGGCCATCTCTTCAGCCTTTGGATGGCTCCCAATAAGTAGCCATAGAATAAGTGCACCTAAGTCACCTTTCATTCCAACTAATTCGAAGATTTCAGCACCGCCTAAAGCCAATAGAAACCCATAGAGAACAAGTAACTCACCATGCCCAACACGTTGTAGCAGAAAATGTATTAGTGGTCTTAGCGGGATGAGCAAGAGCAATGATAGCGCCCAGAGAGAGGGTAATTTACCTATGGATATAGCTAGAAAAGCCACGGCAACCACGTCTTGCATGATCAAGATGCCGACCGCAATGCGTCCGTGCAACGATGCCATCTCTCCTTTTTCCTCCAAGACCTTAACGACAAACACGGTGCTGGAAAAACTCAAAGCATACGCAATTAGCACCGCACTTTGAAAGTTCAAACCTGAGAAAAAAGAAACTCCGGCCAAAGCTAATCCATAGATAGCTAAACTAAAGCCTCCTACGGTAACCGCCATGTGGATGCCAGTAACCGCCCAAACTTGGGGCCGAGCTAAGCTTCGAAGGTCGAGCTTTAACCCAATAGTGAATAGCAACAAGGTAATACCAAGATCCGCCAGCTTCAGGAGCAATGCATCGCTGGCTATCCCTTGTGCGTTGAGCAAAAACCCGGTGGCTAAAAAACCCACAAGAGGCGGGGGCCCTATCCGTTTTGATAAAAAGCCCAGCAAAAAAAGCCAGTGAAATCCAAGTGACATCACCGAGGGCAATGGCGACCCTTTCAAAGTCCATCAGCTGTTGATATCGTATCGGTCAAGGGTTATCGGACTGACAAATCCAGCAGGATTGATGGCCAAAACCGAATAGTCAATTTGATTAAGAATATCTTCGGCAGTATTACCAATAATAAATCCAGGTACACCACGAGTGACGACACCCATAACAACAAGCTCAGCACCCACCGTCATTGCGCATTCAGGTACAACATTCCGAACATACCCCTCCATTAGATGATATTGAGGATTGAGATAATCCGCAGCCTCTTTTCCCTGCGAAGCACAGCCCCGCTAGCTCCTAGTAGCGCGCCCCCTGAAAGCGACGAGAACAGCTCTACCACCTATGCAATAGATACACACCCGTAGAACTATAGAACTCCCAACACTAACTAACCTGCTCCATCTAAAACGGATGATTCCCTAAGCGACGCTTAGTTTTTCATATTGCTCAAAACTGAGATAACCAATAACACTATGCCGTTTCTTCCTGCCGAAACCAACTACAATATATTCAAAGACCACTTGGTGTATTTGATCTCGGTTCATTAACGGCTCATATTGGGCTGTCTGCACTTTAAGTGAAGAGAAGAAGCCTCCCACACAATTGTTGTCCCAGCAATTGTCCTTACGGCCCATGCTCTGCTTGAGCTGAGTTTGTCATTATTCACCTCGTTAAGTAATTGTGTGCACTTAAAAACGTACCTGCGATTAGCGGATTTATGAACTTGTATTAAGAATAGGTTTGGCTGCTTACTCCTTCATCAAAAAAATCGTTATGACCCTTTTTTACGATAGAGTCGCCATTTGCTACTATATTGTTTAAATACACGGAAAATAAAAGGGGTATAACGTTATGAACCGAGTCTTTAATAATACGTCTCGTGCATTACTAACATCATTGATGGCTGCGTTGTTAGTGATCCCGTCGGTAAGTGTTGCAAAAAATCTTGTTGAAGAGCCAAGCGCAGGAGAAATGGTTCTTGATGCGGTGGTCGCACGTCCCGTATTGTTGATGGCGACAGTTCTAGGGACTGCTCTGTATGTAGTTACTTTGCCATTTTCACTTGCCGGAGGTAATGCAGAGGAAGCGGGTAACGCGCTGGTTGTCGGGCCGGCAAGAAGTACGTTTGTTCGCTGTCTTGGCTGCCGCGTTTCGGGTCATCAGAAATAAGTCACTACATCAGTTTGTTACCGCTGGAGACTCCATGTCCTGCATCTACGTCTAGCGAGCTCTTGCTCTGGTGTGACGCCTAGCCCGCACACCTCTATCGGCTACTCTGATTTGTGTAACAACTAAGTTTTACCCCCCCCCTCCGAGAGAAAAAGCAGGGGATCTGGTTAGGAGAACCATCCCCCCACTCGGGGCTCATAAACATCCATTTATCTTATTCGAATTGTGAACCACGTCAAATAACAATAGTCTGTAATTCTGTTATAGAAAAGCCGTAAAACATGACTACAAGGAAGTAATTACGATGATGATGGAAATCAGTTTTATTCTTACAATGGCAGCCGCCGTTTTTTATCTTGTTCACATCCTTAGTGAAAAGCTTTTTTTCCCAAGCTGGATAACCCCATAGCGAATGGGATACAGAAGAATCAGAGACGATAACTATCATAGTCATTATGGGCCAGCCATAATTATCGTAATAGCTATTTTAATATCCTGATTTTTCTTGAGACTTAACGTCGCACTTTGCGGAAAATAAACACTGCGAGTGAATCAACCTACGACACCTTCTTAGGCATTGATTCCGGCTACAACAAATCAATACAACATAAAAATTATCCCGGTTTATTGAGTCAAACCACAATACGGGAAAGAAAACCAATTGCTCTTCTTACGACTCACCCGCCTCCTAGTTTCTCCCGCGCCACGCACAGAGAATGCACCTTTACCTCTGGGAGAAATTCGAGGACAGTATAGAATGGAACACTGCTAAAATTTACAGAGACCCGTAGACTCTCTTGTCAGCACCATCACGAATATTAGATACTGGTCCAATTGGATTTATCACTCAAAAGCGTACATTATGAAACTACAAGCCTCTCAATTAACCCATCGTTTATCCGCCGATCACCCCGCGCTTCAAGCTGATGCTGTTCCCGATGAATCACAGCTTATACCCGGACAACCACGCGCCACCAAAGCGCTAGAGCAAGGTATTGCTATTGATCAACCTGGTTACAATCTTTATTTAGCCGGCAAAAATGGCATAGGTCGTGTCCGCTATGTGATGAAGTATTTAGCACCGCTAGCCGCCAATGGAGAAACGCCACAGGACTGGCTTTATGTTAAGAACTTCGATAACTCCAGCGAGCCCCACGCTATTAGCATGCCACCTGAGAAGGGCTTGTCATTAATACGAGATATCAACAAATTAATTGACGCTTTGCTGGCTACCTTTCCCACCGTATTTGAAAACCCCAGCTACCTACAACAAAAAACAGCCCTGCAAAAAACCTTTGATCAAACCTATGACCAAGCGGTAGAAGTCGTCGAACGATCTGCTAGCGCGATGCAAATCGCTGTCTATCGAGAAGATAGCTCAATTACCTTCACCCCCATTATCGATGGCCAAGTTGCCGATGAGTCTATGTTTGCACAAATGGGGGATGAACAACGCGAAACTTTTCGTGAAAATGTTGAAACACTGCAGACATTACTAAATGACAGTTTATTAGAACTTCCTCAGTGGCAGCGCGATTTCAATCATAAATTACGTGAGCTACTTACGTCCACCATCAACCAATCGCTCAAACCTTTGTTCGACCAACTACAACAAAGCTATCAGGGTCATACCGGCGTACAACTTTATTTGGTACAAGTTTCTAGCTATTTACCGCGTTTTATAGAGGAAAATCTGAATGAATCACAAAGTAATTTAGCTGAGTCGATTATTAATAAACGGGCATTGTTAGAAGATCTTTTTCTCCCCAATTTAATAACCCGCTCCACCCATAATAGCGGCGCGCCTATTATCCAGGAGTCAAACCCTAGTCATGCCAACTTGTTTGGTCGTATTAATATTATTTCGGAGCAAGGTTCTCTCAAAAGCAACCATCGACAAATTATCGCTGGCTCACTACATCGTGCTAATGGTGGCTTTCTGATTCTTGATATAGAAAAAGTATTGAGCGATCCATCAACGTGGAAAGCATTAAAGCGCTGTCTACGTGATGAAAAAATATATATGGAACCACCTGAAAACGAAATAATGGCAGGTCTACCACAATTATTAAAACCCGTATCGATCCCTCTTAAAGCCAAGATTATTTTAATCGGCCCCCGTGATATTTATTACACTCTCGAGCGTTTCGACCATGATTTTGATGAATTATTTAGAGTACTGGTAGACTTTAGCAGCCAAATTGATAATACCCCGGAAAACTTGAAACAATTTACCCGTAATCTACTGCAACGAGCCAAAGAAGCTAATGTGGCAAAACTATCCAATTCAGCCATATCCCGTTTAGTAGAGTACGCCTCTCGCGTGGCTGAGCATCAACTGAAGTTTACCGCTTGTATTGACCCTATCTTGGAACTGGTTATTGAGGCGGATCATAGTCTTCAAAAAGCACATGATACAGAGATAACAGAAAAACATATTAACCGTGCAATAAATTCACGAGAACAGCGTAACGCTAGACTCTATGACCTCGTCAAAGAAGATATACTTGGTGGCAGCATCGTCATCACCACCACCGGCAGTGCCGTTGGCCAAACAAACGGATTATCTGTCATTCAGGTCGGTGAAAGTAACTTTGGCTGTCCTGTGCGTATTACGGCTACCGTACACCCAGGGAAGTTAGGTGTGGTTGATATAGAGCGAGAGGTCGAACTAGGCCGGGCAGTTCACTCCAAAGGCGTATTACTTCTATCAGGCTACCTCTGCGGCCGTTACTGCAAAGAATTTCCGCTGGCTATATCAGCCCACCTAGCCATGGAACAATCCTATGGTTATGTTGACGGCGATAGCGCGTCACTCGCTGAAATTTGTGCATTATTATCAGCCTTAATAAATGCACCGCTACGCCAAGATCTTGCCATTACTGGCTCGGTCAATCAACGTGGTGAAGTACAAGCGGTGGGGGGGGTTAATGAAAAAATCGAAGGCTTTTTTGATATCTGTAATGCCCGAGGCCTCAGCGGCACGCAAGGCGTATTAATACCCGCCAGCAACAGCATTAATTTAATGCTTTCTGAAACCGTTATCAACGCCGTAGAAAACAATACTTTTAATATTTACACTGTAAGCAGTGTTGATGAAGCACTGCATTTATTAACCGGAATGGAGATAGGGGAGGCTAATTTATCCTGTGTCTTTCCTTCGGAATCATTCAATGAACAAGTAGTTAAACGACTAACCAAATTCTCTACACTGCTAAAAAACAATTAGTGTTTTAAATACATTAGCCATAGGGTACTGACAAGCTAACCATTACATGTAACACAATTAATCTTTTCCGCTTTAGCGTAGTGCTGCTATTCAACGACGTCTTTTTTTGTGTTTTTTTCTTTGTTAGTACTATTCTGTCGCGTCTTCCCTATAATGATCTTTACATAGGGCAAGGCGGTAACATATTAATGTGTTTTTCAATTACTGTCAGCTTTTCGAGTGCTGCAATCCTGATCACCGGGGGATTGTTCTGTTTAAAGAAAACAGCTCACGCTAATAAACCATATTGGGTGTTTGCCCTATTACCATTGATGTTTGGTATACAACAGGCCATTGAAGGTGTCGTATGGTGGGCGCTAGGTGCTAACCACCCTGAAAATCTTCGGTTGTCCGCGTTAGGGTTCCTGTTTTTTTCACACTTTATCTGGCTAGTATGGATTCCATTCTCATGCTATCAAACCGAACCCTCCAACAACCGAAAAATGTTGTTCTTACTGATGTCAGGAACTGGCGTCTTCTTTGGTGCCTCATTATTTACGCCATTTCTGTTTTATTCAGATTGGTTGACAGTCTCGGCGGTCAATCATTCTATTGCCTACCAGACCACATTGATCTATGACGAGTATCTGCCCAGAATTGTTGTTACCGCAGGGTATATGCTGATCGTTCTAGTTCCATTGATGCTGTCGTCTGGCCGGCATCATAGGATTTTGGGAATGCTTGCTCTGCTCTCAGCAGTTTTGACAATGGCATTCTTCAATTTTGCATTTATTTCGGTCTGGTGTTATTTCGCAGCAGTTATTTCTTTGTATGTTTATTACATTACCGTCATTAAGCCAGAGTCCGTAACATGCCATGCCTGATCTTGGTAGATGCAGGGCATTGAGGTCTGAGGTTAACCCGCTTATACACAGCTATAGTTTCATGCCGCAAAGGAAACACATGGTGTAATGTGCTGTTTTAAAGTCCTACCGCGCCTTTCCCCATGGAGCCGACAGAGTCTTGAATTGGCCCCAGTGGGTTATCAAGACTAACTTCCTCATCAATGATGGGCACACCGCTCCAAATCTTGTACACCACAAGACCATGATCAATAACAATCAACGCGTTAAAATTCCAGCCGGTTTCTATTCTGTCACGCTTAAATTTCAATAAATCCAAAAATACATTACCAACCCGCTTGCTTGTACTGACCCCAGGCGTGGCCTCATAGGCAAGGCATGCTTCTCGGGAGGCAATGCATGCACGCACACTCGGCGGTAAATCTTCAGGCTTCACTGAATCATTTGGGCTAAATTTTCTAATAATATCCAGATAGGACAAAATTCTCACATTTGGGGTGGTATAGGGATCAAAACCCAGTGCTTGGAGATCTGACGTGACCGTGTCGAATAGAACAATGTTGTCGTATGACGTTTTAGCCTCATCAAAACTATTCCACTGGGATTTAGTTCTTGCTTCACCTGTTGGCAAAGCGCTACTACAAGACACCAACACCAATGCCAGCCCAGAGAGTAGACACCAATTCAGATAAAGAGACCTTCTATTTTTCTGCATCAAGCCCAAACCAACCTTATCAATATTCCAATCATTACATTATATACAAGGCTTGGTCTAGATAAAAAAATCCACCGATATCTGTCTCCCCTATGCAGACTTATTGCTTGGTCTTTTGAACGCGGAATGGTTGATCCATTTAATCTAGCTGGCCTCATAACCTATGAAGAAGCGGTCATTGACGTGTATGCCAGCTGATCTATATCCTGTTGCCTCTTACACCCAATAGATAGGCCACCTACATAGATACTCATCGGAAAATTTGTCCGGTGAAGATTTCAAGACTGGACATAAACGTTATGCTTTCAAATCACCTACGTTTGCCTTTTATTAAGGTTGTAACAACGCTCATCGTTGTCACGGCTGGTATCTATTACATGACGTCCGGGAGCAGCATTGCACAAGATAGCGTGATGCCCGCGGCTCCCACTGTCGAAGTGACCACATTACAGCTCCAATCTGTTCGCACCTGGACAAACTTTTCTGGTCGGTTGAGTGCTGTGGATAGCGCGGATATCAAGCCGCTGGTGAGCGGAGAAATCACGCAAGTCCTGTTTGAAGATGGCCAAGAGGTCAAAAAAGATGCGCCATTATTTGTGATCGACCCACGGCCTTATGAAGCAACTGTTAAACGGGCTCAAGCTCAGCTCGCCTCAGCAACCTCTCGTGCCAAGTTAGCCAAAGATGAACTGAACCGCACTCAACGGCTAATCGACCGGAAGCTCATTTCTGCAAGTGTTCATGACACAGCCCACAATGAGTATCAGATGGCGTCTGCTGCCATTAGCGAAGCCGAAAGTAACTTGGTTCAGGCTCGTTTGAGTCTGGAATACTCTCATATTACCGCTCCCTTTGATGGCCGGATAAGCCGGGCAGAGCTCACCGAGGGTAATATTGTCGAGACTGGCTCAAACGCCCCCATACTCGCTACGCTTGTGTCACACAAAAAGCTTTACGCTGAATTTAACGTAGATGAGCAAACCTACATCAAGTCTGTCCGTAGCTCTCTGAACACTAGCGCAATGCCAGTAGAACTGACCTTGGCTGCCGAGGACAGCGTTGTCTACAAGGGACACATTCACTCATTCGATAACCGGCTAAATAGCTCAAGCGGCACCATTCGTGCACGAGCAACTTTTGAAAATATAGATGGAGTACTAACACCGGGCATGTTTGCCAACATTCGACTGGGCTCTACTACCAAAACAGAGGTTCTGTTAATTCCTCAACGCGCTGTGGGCACCAACCAAAACAAGAAGTTTGTCTACATCGTCAATGCCGAGAACAAGGCAACGTATAGGGAGGTGACACTGGGGCAATATCACAATGACTACCGAGTCATACTCAGTGGCCTACACCCGGGAGAACGCATTGTGGTAAATGGTCTTTCCCATATTAGCCCCAACATGATAGTAACCTCCATACCCGCCAACAACATCCCGACTAAAACTGGGACAGAGGACTAATGTTGGACAGACGCAGAGCTATCCAGCATCGATTACTCGCTAATATCAGCCCTATAGAATCGTTATGAATATTTCAAGATTTTTTGTCGATCGACCCATCTTTGCTGGTGTTCTCTCGGTGCTTATCTTTATCGCTGGGCTGCTGGCCATGTTCCAGCTACCGATATCCGAATACCCTGAAGTTGCACCGCCCTCTGTTGTGATCACAGCCTCCTACCCTGGCGCCAACCCAAAGGTGATTGCTGCAACCGTAGCAACGCCTCTGGAAGAACAGCTCAGTGGTGTAGAAAACATGCTCTACATGTTCTCCCAAGGAACATCCGATGGGCGCATGGCACTGACGGTTACCTTCAAAATTGGTACCGACCCCGACCTTGCTCAGCAAATGGTTCAGAATCGTGTGACACAGGCTTTACCTCGACTCCCAGACGTTACCCGCCAGCTTGGCCTAACGGTGGTTAAAAGCTCACCAGACCTCACTATGGTCGTACACCTAGTATCACCAGACAAAAGTTATGACGAGCTTTATCTGCGTAATTACGCACTGATGCATGTCAAAGATGAGTTGGCCAAGGTGTCAGGCGTCGGCAGTGTGCGCCTGTTCGGTTCAGGGGACTACGCCATGCGCATTTGGCTTAATCCAGAAAAAATTGCCGAAAGAAATCTCACGGCAAATGATGTCGTAGCAGCCATTCGTGAGCAAAATATACAGGTTGCAGCAGGTGTTATCGGTGGTGCCCCGATGACAAGCCCTGTGGATGTGCAACTACCCATCAATGCCAAAGGTAGACTGGAAACACCAGAAGAGTTTGGTGAGATCATTATCCGGGCGGGAGCTATAGGCAACATAACTCGACTGAAGGATGTTGCCCGAATCGAGCTGGCAGCGGCCAGCTACAGCCTGAATGCGATGCTGGACAACCAGCCAGCTGTCGCCATTCCAATATTCCAAGCACCGGGTGCCAATGCCATAAACATCTCTGACGATGTACGCGAAACCATGGCGGAGCTAAAACACCGTTTCCCTCCTGGAGTTGACTATCAGGTTGTCTATGATCCGACAGTATTCGTCAAGGATTCGATCAAAGCGGTCATCATCACCCTGCTGGAAGCATTAGCACTGGTGATAGTGGTAGTGGTGTTATTTTTACAAACTTGGCGCGCATCCATCATCCCACTGCTGGCTGTTCCTGTTTCAATCGTTGGCACCTTTTCACTCATGTGGTTGTTTGGGTTTTCCATTAATACGCTGTCCCTGTTTGGGCTAGTTCTGGCCATCGGTATTGTGGTCGATGATGCCATCGTGGTAGTGGAAAACGTCGAACGCAATATCGCGGATGGTCTAACACCCCGCCAAGCCAGCTATAAGGCCATGCAAGAAGTCAGCGGTCCAATCATCGCCATATCACTGACACTGGTGGCGGTATTTGTACCCATTGCCTTCGTGAGCGGCCTAACTGGCCAGTTTTATAAACAATTTGCATTGACTATTGCCATCTCCACTGTGATTTCCGCCTTTAATTCACTGACCTTAAGCCCCGCTCTTTCGGCCCTATTATTAAGAGATCACAACGCACCCAAGGATTGGTTGACTCGTTTCATCGATAAGCTTTTCGGTCGTTTCTTTAAGCTCTTCAATCGAAGTTTTAAACGTGCCTCCGATGGCTACTCAACAAAGGTAACGACTCTTCTTGGGCGAAAATCCTTAGCTGTGGCGGTATATTTAATACTAATTGCTATAACCTTTGTCGGATTTAACACTCTGCCAGACGGTTTCGTACCGGCACAGGACAAACAATACCTGATCAGTTTTGCACAGCTGCCCGATGGTTCGACTCTGGCCCGAACCGAACAGGTCATCAAGGAAATGGGCAACATTGCCCTCTCCGAGCCAGGGGTTAAAAATGCAGTGCAATTCCCCGGCCTATCGGTGAATGGCTTTAGCAATAGTGCCAGTGCCGGTATTGTTTTCCTAACACTGGAATCATTTAGCAATCGTCAAAGTGAGGATTTGTCTGCTGCAGCTATCGCCCAAAAACTACAAATGAAATACGGGGGTATTGAAGAAGCATTCGTTGTAATTTTCCCACCACCTCCTGTCAGAGGCTTGGGGACGACGGGCGGCTTCAAACTGCAAATTGAAGACCGCGCCGACCTTGGCTATGAAAGACTTGCAGAAGTGGTACAAAACGTACAACAGGCCGCATGGCAGGACCCGGTGCTTTCGAATGTGTATTCCAATTACAAGATCAATGTCCCTCAACTGTATGCAGACTTGGATCGCACCAAAGCCAAGCAGCTGGGACTCAATATCAAAGATATCTTCGATACCATGCAGATCTACCTTGGCTCCCTGTATGTGAATGACTTCAATCAGTTTGGCCGAACATATCAGGTCATCGCTCAGGCCGATGCAGACTATCGCGCCAGCCCAGACGATGCACTGAACTTAAAAGTTCGCAATAACAAGGGTGAGATGGTGCCATTGGGTAGTATCTTAAAGATGCAAGAAAGCTATGGCCCCGAAAGTGCGGCTCACTACAACGGCTACTTGGCTGCGGACCTAAATGGCAATGCGGCACCAGGCCACTCTAGCGGTGAAGCGCAAGAGGCCATCAGCGGTATTCTGAGTCGTCTTTTACCATCAGGGATAGCGTTTGAATGGACTGAGTTGAGCTATCAGCAAGTACTCAGTGGCAATACCGCCATTTATATTTTCCCACTATGCTTACTACTCGTATTCTTAGTGCTGGCAGCACAATATGAGAGTCTAGTTCTACCATTAGTCGTCATTTCCATTGTCCCCTTGTCGATCCTCTCCGCCGTTTTCGGTGTATGGGTAACAGATGGAGACAATAATATTTTCACTCAAATTAGCCTGTTTGTTCTAGCGGGGCTCGCCAGTAAAAACGCCATTTTAATTGTGGAATTTGCTCGCGAACTGGAGCGACAGGGGATGGCAACCTACCAAGCCGCGATCACCGCTAGCCGCATGCGTTTACGACCAATTTTGATGACGTCCTTCGCCTTTATCATGGGGGTGGTGCCGATGGTATTTTCAACCGGGGCTGGTGCAGAGATGCGCAATGATATTGGCGTAGCCGTCTTTTCTGGCATGCTAGGCGTGACCTTCTTTGGCCTGTTCTTTACACCGATTTTTTATCTATTACTGCGCAAGCTGGAAGGCAAGCGGAAGTACTCACAACCGTCTACTGACGACACCCCCCACTTAGGGAACTAGAAATCTGTAGCAAAAGCGACGTCTTAATATTTACAGCAATCTCTGCTTAAAACCTAAGGTTGCAACAAAGTGCCTCCTAAAGTGACACTTTGTTGCTCACGCGCTTCAGTTGTAATGGCCAAGGGTACTACTGAATCACCAGATACAAGGCGCGACCATTGCGATTAACCTGCAATAACACCGATTGCTTGTTATAAGACAGCGCTTCCTGAAAGCTCTTAATATTGTTAACCCGCTGGCGGTTGGCGCCAACAATGATATCTCCAGGCCTTAAACCACCATAAGCCGCTACAGAATTAGGTGATAACGCAGCGACAAGAACACCCTCACCATCAGGATTGTTTTCAAATTGAGCCCCTTCCAGCAGCGAATGAAGCTTGTCACTAACAGAAGCAAGCTGCTGTGGCTCACCCACGGTTACCCCTAGCTTTTTGGTTTTTCCTTCTCGAATCAAGGTAAGCTTAACCTTATCCCCAATTTCCTTTATACCGATCTGACTACGCAATTGACCCGTTGAGCTGGTCGTACTTCCATCAACAGCAACAATGATATCTCCAGCTTTAAGCCCCGCCTTCTCAGCTGATGAGTCTTCACCAACCCCCGTAATTAACACGCCTTGCTGGCCATTCTTCAGATCAAACGCTTTGCTCAACTCGGGAGAAATATCCTGTATCTCTATACCCAACTGCCCGCGACGAACCTCTCCATGGGCAATAATTTGCTCCATGCTGGCTTTAGCCATGTTGATAGGGATAGCAAAGCCAATACCCACATTGCCACCCGCCGGGGCAAGAATCGCCGTATTGATACCTATCAGCTCACCATGCAAGTTAACCAACGCGCCACCGGAATTACCGGGATTAATGGAAGCATCCGTCTGGATAAAGTTTTCATAGCCCTCTATACCCAACCCCGTACGCTCCAACGCACTGACAATCCCGGTTGTCACTGTCTGCCCCAAACCAAAAGGGCTGCCGATAGCGACAACAAAGTCACCTACTTCTAATACCCTAGAATCGCCCAGAGGTACTTGAGATAAATCTTCAGCATCAATCTGAAGAATAGCTATATCCAGCTCCGGATCAGAACCTTTCACTTCGGCAGTAAAGGTGCGCCCGTCTGCCAGCGATATCTGTACCTCATCGGCACCATCTATCACATGAGAGTTGGTCATCACGATGCCATTTTGAGCATCGACAATGACGCCTGACCCGGCACTTTGCTGACGTCTTTTTGGTGCCTGCCGGGGCATTTGTTGTTGGTCAGGGACATTAAAAAAACGCCTAAAAAAAGGATCATTCAATAGCGGATTTTGGGACTGTTGCTTGGAAAAGGTAGCGATATTGACGACGGCTGGATTGACCTGCTTCAACATAGGGGACAGCGAAGGAAGTTTGTTTCCATCTCCATCTGATAGGGGTAAAGCAGCCTGCACTACCGCCGCAAAACAAAGCATGGACACTGCAAACAACCATTGACGAGCCTGGTGCATAGAAACTACTCCTAGTTGTGACTATTTTATCTCTACTTAATTGGTGATCGAATACGGCAATTCAACTGCCCGATATGGCTGTCATCAAAAAAGCGGTATTGTTGCCATAACTCTATAATTAAGTCTCACTGAGACCCACGTCTCATCAAAAAATTCCAGTAAGTTTGGTTTAAACTATTTATTGTTGATCTGAACTTTTGCAACTAATAAGAACAGGGCCAATGCCCACCGTCGATGACATGAATCCTTAAATCAGAGAACCTATCTCACCACTAAGACCGAAATTGGAGCAAAGAGTGAGACTTGATGACTCCATGTACCAAGGCCCCGCTCCTCTTTGTTAAATGTACGAGACGTCATCACTATCAAGTCAATAGCCTTTTCCTGCGAAAACCGAAGAATTTCTTGCGCCCTTTTCCCCACCAGAATCGTTTTATCAATGGGAACATCGGCAAACTCTTCCTGAAACTTGCGCTGCCAATCACTTAATTTTTGATCGGCCTGCTTAGCTAACTTCAGGTAGAAATTTTCAACTTCAGCATCAGGCTCACCACCCATTTTTTCTACAACATGTAGCAGCTGAACACTGCCATGATTTTGTGAAGCCATGGTTAATGCAGTTTGGATAGAAAGCTCACTCTTATCCGCTAAGTCTGTAGGCACCAGAATATTTTTATACATCATCAAATCCTGCATAAGATTATCTATAGAGGGTACTAAAAGAATAGACACAGATGGCTGGGTATTCAATCTCACCAAATGACATAGCCCAACCAAACTTGGTAAATGATCATAGACCTTGGTCAGATAGGTGGTAGCGTCACTTACAAGCTAAGATGTAATGATGTGTTTGACTCTAATGCAAAAAATACGAGGGTAACGGCAATGAAAGCAGTGGTGCTAAATGAGATTGGCGGCCCAGAAAAGCTGCAGATTCTAAACGTAGACACACCATCACCCAAGGCTGGTGAAGTCAGAATCAAACTCCAATCGTCTGCGCTTAACCGTCGCGACTATTGGGTCACTCAAGGGAAATATCCTGGTATGCAACTACCCTGTATCGCTGGGTCTGATGGTGCCGGTATTGTAGACGGGATCGGGGAAGGCGTAGACCCAAATCTTATTGGTCAAGAAGTTGTCCTCTATCCCGCTCGGTCATGGGGAGATAATCAATCCTATTTTGGCCCAGACTTTCGAGTACTGGGCATGCCAGATCAAGGTACTTTTGCTGAATATATATGTACACCGTGGACGGCCATTTGTGCCAAGCCTGAACATCTGAGCTGGGAGCAAGCGGCCGCCGTACCACTGGCCGGGTTGACTGCCTGGCGGGCCGTGGTCACCCAAGCTGACGTTAAACCCGGGGACAAAGTGCTCATCACCGGTGCAGGAAGTGGCGTCTCCACATTCGCCATACTCTGGAGCTTACACTTGGGCGCAGAAGTGTATGTCAGTAGTCGCAGTGAGAAAAAAATAGATGCGGCAAAAGCCCTAGGCGTCACAGCAGGAGAAAATTATACAGACCCTGATTGTTACAAAAAACTTCGACAGCGCTCCGGTGGCTTTAATGCCGTTATCGACAGCGCTGGCGGAGACTCGTTGAATATTATTCTAGATACCCTACTCCCTGCAGGACGCTTTGTATTTTTTGGATCAACTCTCGGCAACCCCACCAAAGGACTATCCCTTGCTACATTGTTTTTTCGCCATATCCGTATTCAGGGTACAACCATGGGTAGCAATGCTGAGTTCGAAGCCATGTTGCATTTTCTAAGCGAGAAAAAAATCGTACCGGTAATTGATCGCGTACTACCTCTGTCTCGGGCAGTAGAAGCACACAAGCTGATGGAAACCTTTAGCCATACCGGAAAAATTGTGCTGAAAAATTGCTAGTTAACCTCCATAGCAAAGGGCTTGTGAAAAAAGGATGTTCACGAGTCACCACGTGCACCATTCAATTTTATTGATACGCCTTCATTCATTTCTCTGGGCTTATGTCCCTAAAACAGTAACATAGGACTGATAACAAACAGAGATCAGTCCCCATGAGTTCTCCCCGAGGGCAATTTTCATCAAAAACCGGTTTTATACTGGCCGCTTCAGGCTCAGCGGTGGGCTTGGGTAACATCTGGGGGTTTCCCACTAATGCTGCAGAGAATGGCGGTGGCGCCTTCGTACTGATCTATTTTGTACTCGCCTTTTGCCTAGCCTACCCCGCACTGATGGCCGAACTGATTATTGGCCGCCATACCAGATCCAATATGGTCAGCGCACTACAAAAAATATCGACCGGAGAAATGGCAAGAAAAGTGGGCAAATACACTGGTTTTTTTGGGGTGATTATAGCCACGCTCATTCTCAGTTTTTACAGTATTGTCGCAGGCTGGATGCTGGCATTTCTGCTAGAACCTCTGTCAACAATCACAGGACTGTCTGAAGTTTCTGACTGGCTGACCGAGTTCGGCAATACGCGCAACCTTATTTTCAGTGCGGTATTTATGATTTTCACCACGGCTGTCATCAGTGCGGGAGTAGAACAAGGCATTGAAAAGTGGTCCTGTCGTTTAATGCCCTCAATGCTACTGCTCATGGTGTGCTTGATTGTCTATGTCATGTTTCAGGAAGGCGCCTTAACCGGGCTCAAAGTCTACTTGTTACCGGATTTTCGACAAATAGGCGACCCACAATTGATTGCCAGCGCGATGGGACAAGCATTTTTTTCCCTCTCTCTCGGTGTTGGCACCATGTTGATCTATGGATCCTATTTAGGGCCTGACGAAAACCTCCCTGCCATGGGCGCTATCGTTACCCTTGTCGATTCATCCATTGCCTTTTTGGCTGGATTACTCGTGTTGCCCGCCCTATTTGTGGCTCAACAACAGGGTGTTACTATTTACAGTGAAGCAGGCAATCTAATCGCAGGACCTGACCTGATATTTCAAACACTACCTGCTCTATTTCACGGCATGGGCGCCATAGGCATTCCTGTAGGTCTGGTTTTCTTTTGCCTGATGACCATTGCTGCACTCACCTCCTCTATATCCATGCTAGAAGTGCCCGTTTCCTACACCATTGAAAACCACAGAATTGGTCGCCCCACCTCTGCTTGGTTGATCGGCACTATCATTTTTATATTCAGCGGCTTCATTGTCCTGAATTTTGATACGCTGTTTAATTTCACCGTCACGCTCACCACCGAATACAGCCAACCATTGCTGGGGCTTATGCTCTGTATTTTTGCTACTTGGGTGTGGCACAGGGATAAAATGCTGGCAGAAATTCGTAGTGGATACCCACAGGTGGAGCAGTCATTGTTCTGGAAAATATGGCCCAGCTACGTACGCTTCTGCTGCCCAGCTTTAATTCTCCTGATGTTCGTTCAGGGCGTTTTGAATTAAACAATGATGGATTAAGGCAAGCCGCAAAAAATGTCGGGGCAACCCTCACCCTAGTTTTTGCACCCTCCCCATTGCAGAGAACAGCAACCACCCATTACAAATAGCGAGAATTCTTAGAAAACTGACTGCGTAAGAACTCCATCTGATCCCCAAGAATACGACGGGTATTGATCAGCGCCAAATACTCAGCATTATTGGGTTGATAAGGCAGGGCCACCAATTCCATGCGAAGCTCTTCAAGCAAATAATGCGCCTTGTGCTGATTACAGCGCCGACAAGCCGCGACCACGTTTTCCCATTTATCGTATCCACCTCGAGAGGTAGGCACAATATGATCACGGGTCAACTGAGCTGAGGGAAATTGTCGAGCGCAGTACATACACAGGTAACCATCTCTGGCAAACAGTGCCGAATTATTGAGTGGGTAATTTGTGCGTGGCCTAGCTAGATGCTCACCACCACAGGCAATAATACTTGGCAATACAACCTGAGACTGACTCCCATCGATTCGAGAATGGCCAGCTCTCACCTTTTTCACCACATCGCCTAAGGTCCAAACGACCATTTCCCTTGAGAACAGGCTCACGGCTTCCTGCCAGTGCAGCCATTCTATCGGCTGGCCAGCCATATTAAGTCGCAAGATTCTAGGTTGCCTCATCACGCACCCCCACTAAAGCCCCATAACACTTCGACAACACTGAGCCTTAAAATACCAACGCCCAAAACGGCGATCCATAAAAGTAAAAACCCCATCAATTTGAGCTGATGGGGTCTAAAAAAAGCGGGGCAAGAAAGGAGCTCCTTAGCATATTGCTATGCTGGAGGTAACTTATACGGCGATACACAACACGGTATATGATGTAATCCTTGAAGACACGTCCTCCTTGAAAGGATGCACTTACCGCCATCATAACCCGATAAATATTACTGTCAACTGACGGGATTTGGACAAAATAAAGCCCTGATACATCTCTGTATCAGGGCTCAAGGCAGTATAGGCAATTTGCTATCCAATCATGGAAGAAACACCAAACATCCTTATTGTTCCTTGGTGTTACACATCCGTGTGCAGCTGCTTCCATGCACGGGAGACTATCCTCCTTTTACCTATAAGGAACTATTGGGGGTTTTCTTCTTTTAATGTAGGAAATATCTTACAAATTTAGATTCCATGAAAATTGACCCAATAAGACTGCTCGGTTAGTGTTGCACCTTTGTTTTTGGGAGGTAATACCGTGGCTGCTCGTAAAAAGTCGATTGATTTTGAAAACAAACTCAGCCAACTGGAAGTGCTCGTCGGTGAGATGGAAAAAGGGTCGTTGAGTCTTGAAGAGTCACTTAAGGCCTTTGAGGATGGCATCAAAATTACCCGTGAATGCCAGCAAGCGCTAAAAGATGCCGAACAGAAAGTTGAAATGCTAACCCGCGATTCTACTCAGCCCACTACCTTCGAACCCGAGAACGATTAATGGGAACCCTACCCTTTTCTGAATTTATCGCCAGCTGTCAGCAGCGGGTTAACGAGCAACTAGAGGCGGTACTTCCTCCGACAGACGGCCCCGCAAGCCAGTTACATACTGCGCTTAGGTACAGTGTATTCAATGGTGGCAAGCGTATCCGACCCGTACTGGCCTATGCTGCCGCTCATGCTCTCGGGAACATCAATCAGGACACTGACCGTGTTGCCGCTGCAGTGGAGCTTGTTCACGCCTATTCTCTGATCCATGATGATTTACCCGCCATGGATGATGATGATTTGAGACGGGGAAAACCCGCCTGCCATATAGCATTTGATGAAGCCATCGCCATTCTTGCGGGCGATGCATTACAAACATTGGCCTTTGAGCAACTAACAACATTGCAGGAAGTCCCACCCGAAATAGCCTTATCCTTGGTCGCATCGCTGGCCAAAGCCGCTGGTGCACAAGGAATGGTCGCAGGACAAGCTATCGATATCTCATCCGTCGACAAGGCGCTAACCTTGAAGCAATTGGAACATATGCACCGACAGAAAACGGGAGCCATGATTGTCGCCAGCATCTCAATGGGGGCTCTATCTACAGGACCAGTGACAGAGCAAAAATTTTCGGCACTAACAGCGTACGGAGAAGCTATTGGACTGGCATTCCAAGTTCAGGATGACATTCTTGACGTAGTAGGCAACACCGCTGTGCTTGGTAAACAACAGGGCGCAGACCAAGCACTGCACAAACCCACCTACACCGAGCTACTTGGCTTAGACGGTGCCAAAGAGAAAGCCATGCGGCTACATCAGGAAGCACTCATCGCTCTCGCTGATTTTGATTCAAGTGCCGACCAGCTTCGGGCGATGGCCGATTACATCGTCAATCGTAACCACTAACCTCTACGATTCTTTATCAAGATAAGCGTCTAAAAGCACCAACCTCCGGAGCCTCAAGGGTTATTTTGGTGTAACATTGCACCCCTTGTTTTGGATTCCATCTGTATGGCAAAAACCTTTAACGACATACCGGTTACCCGCCCGGAAATACCGTTACTCGATACCATCGATAACCCACTCCATCTCCGGGAACTGGGTGAAGATCAACTGCTGACGCTAGCGGATGAGCTGCGGGCCTATCTCCTTTACAGTGTGGGGAAAAGCGGCGGCCATTTTGGTGCCGGACTTGGTGCCGTAGAGTTAACCATTGCCCTACATTATATTTACAACACCCCTAGCGACCGCCTGGTATGGGATGTAGGTCATCAAGCCTACCCCCACAAAATTCTGACGGGCCGCAGGGATCAAATGCCCACTATTCGACAAGCCGAGGGCTTATCGGCGTTCCCAAGGCGCGATGAGAGCGAGTACGACACTTTTGGGGTTGGCCACTCAAGTACCTCTATCAGTGCAGCACTGGGCATGGCATTGGGCTCAGCAATGAACGGCGAAAACAACAAAGCGGTCGCCATCATTGGTGATGGTGCCATGACGGCCGGTTTAGCATTTGAAGCACTCAACCACGCCGCTCACACCGATGCCGATCTGCTGGTAGTGTTAAACGATAACAATATGTCGATCTCCCACAATGTAGGCGGGTTGGCCACCTATTTTTCTAAACTCTGGTCTAGCCGTTTTTATAACACCATTCGCGAAGGCGGAAAAAAAGTCTTGAGGTCAGTGCCCTCAGCAGCAACCTTCGTTAGAAAAACAGAAGAACATTTAAAAGCCATGGTGGCTCCAGGGATCGTCTTTGAAGAGCTGGGGTTTAACTATATAGGCCCAATCGATGGCCATAACCTGCCATTGCTAGTACAGACACTGAGAAACTTGAAGGCTCTCAGTGGACCAATTTTGTTGCATACCATCACACGTAAAGGTAAAGGTTTTGCTCCTGCGGAAGCCGATCCCGTGGGTTATCACGCGCTTAATAAAATTGAGCCGAAAAGCAAACCTAACATTGCTGTATCGCAGTCGGCCTCCGTGATCAGCCCGCCCAAACAAAAATACCAGCAGGTATTTGGTGACTGGCTCTGCGATATGGCAGAGAGAGAACCTCGGCTGGTGGGCATCACGCCCGCCATGTGCGAGGGCTCCGGCATGGTGGAGTTTGCCAAACGTTTTCCGGCACAGTTCCACGATGTAGCCATTGCAGAGCAACATGCTGTTACCTTAGCCGCGGGTTTAGCGTGTGAGGGCATCAAACCCGTTGTCGCCATTTATTCAACTTTTTTGCAGCGTGCCTACGACCAGCTTATTCATGATGTGGCACTGCAGAACCTGGATGTATTGTTTGGCATTGACCGTGCAGGACTGGTGGGTGAAGACGGCCCCAGCCATGCAGGAAGTTTCGACCTAACCTACCTGCGCTGCATCCCCAATATAATGGTCATGACGCCTTCCGATGAAAACGAAACCCGCCAGATGCTTTACACCGGGTTTATTCACAATGGTCCCGCTGCCGTTCGCTATCCGAGAGGAACCGGCCCTGGCGCCAGTATTGAAAAAGAGATGACAGCACTGCCCATCGGCAAGGGCATCATACGAAGGGAGGGTAGTCGGATAGCCATTCTCAACTTCGGTACCTTGCTCCCCGCAGCATTAGCAACTGCAAATGAGCTCAATGCTACCGTTGCAGATATGCGCTTTGTGAAGCCTCTGGATACAGCGCTGGTGAACAAGCTGGCATCACAATACAGCCTTCTAGTGACGCTTGAAGAAAATACGATCCAAGGAGGTGCTGGCACCGCTGTCAGCGAACACTTGGCGTCTATAGGGATTGTTGTCGCCATCCTACATCTGGGACTGCCCGACAAATTTGTGGACCACGGAAATCACCAGCAACAACTGGCAGCAACTGGACTAGACCCCGCATCGATCAAGTACGCCATAGAGCAACGAATTAGTGAGATTGAGTGCCTTCACGGAGCGGTTTCTTGAATATCGGTATTTCTTACCGCACTTTCTGCTACCGTACTCTCTTACCCAGCTCTCTTACTGCACTCTTCCAACCACAGTTTTTCTCGTAGTCGAAGTACAGCTGAGTGCACAACTAAGAGTACAGCTCTAGGCATCGGGTACCTGAGCCGACTTTGCCAATTGGGCCATCGTTGCCAGACTTTGTCCGAGCTGACCAGCACAGCCTAACCCCCAGCCACCATCCACAGGCAGGATGGCGCCATTAATATAGCTAGCAAGATCAGAGGCTATAAATAAAGCGGCATTGGCCATATCCACAACCGTTCCCTGTCGCTTCAAAGGCACGGAGTCAACCACCAGTTTGGCGCAGGAAGGCCCCGATGGAGCCAGCCTTTTCATTCCCTCGGTACCTTCAATAGGGCCGGGAACAAGAGAGTTCACTCGCACCCCTTCAGGCCCCCACTCTATTGCGGTGGTTCGGGTAATCATATCTACCCCCGCCTTTGCGGCACAAACATGTGCCTGCATTTCCATGGGGATGAAAGCCTGGGGAGCAGAGATATTAATGATACTGGCTCCCGGTTTTCGCAGGTATTCGTAACTGTAACGAAGCACATTAAACGTGCCCAGCAGGTCGATATCGACAACCACTTTAAATGCATTTCCGGACATTTCATTAGCAGCAGCGGGAAAATTACCCGCCGCACCCGAGACCAGTACATCAATCGGCCCCAGTTCGCGATGGGTCTGTTCAAATACGACCTTAAGCCTATCCACGTCCCGTACATCAGCAGCAAAGCCAATGACTCGTCCACCGTATTGCTTCAATGTCTCTATGGCTGTATCTACTTTGTTCTGAGAGCGGCTCATCACCGCCAAGGTGGCACCAGCCTTGGCAAAACCCTGAGCAATCCCAAGGTTGATACCACTAGTACCTCCGGCCACAAATACAGTCTTCTCGCGATAATCAAATTGGCACTGAGACATAATTTCTCCTGATTACTAATTACCGCTGTCTATTAACCATCATCGGTAACATTAAATGCTACTCATGTTTAATGCTAATGGGATAGCAGTGCGTCGATCGACTCAAGCAATTTAATCAGCATTACAGCCTGATGAGAGGAGTCCCTAAAATACTCTTCTGCCATCGGAGCAATACTGCAATTCTCGGGAAGCGGGGCTGCCGCCTCCACCAACAAATGCATACGCGGCAAAAAGATAAACTGAAGCCATTCGACAAACTCCAAAGTGTCCACAGCAAAAGGCTGTGTACTGGCAAGGACATCTGATAAGGGCTCAATATGGGACCAGTGGTTCATTTCCCTGAGCATTTTTTCCACCTCGAAAAGCTGTAATGCTAGCTCCGTATATATTTTATCCACTAAGCTTTCATCCAAGAATATTGCAGCCACTAGCCTTTTACTCACTAAATCGTTACCGATAGTCACGGCGAAAAGGCGGCAAATCATCCAGTAATTGCTTGCCGTAACGCTTTGTGACAATACGCCGGTCCAAGATGGTGATCCGTCCTACATCAGTTTCGGTACGGATTAGTCTGCCACAGGCTTGATGTAGTCGTAGGGATGCATCTGGCAGCATCAGCTCCATAAAAGCATTGCCTCCCTTCTTCTCCAACCACTCGGAGAGCGTCGAGTGTACCGGGTCATCCGGTACCGCAAAGGGTATTTTTGCAATCACTACATGGCCGCAATATTTGCCTGGAAAATCCATTCCCTCGGCAAAGCTGGCTAGGCCAAAAATAACGCTACCATCACCAGCATCGATCGCCGCCTTGTGGCGCCGGACAATTTCCTGATGCCCCCACTGCCCCTGAATGAGAACTTGCCCTAAATACTCAGCGGGTAGTTGCTCATACACTAGCTCCATCTGCCGCTTGGAAGAAAACAGTACGAGAGAACCTTCCTGCCAATCAAGAATATCAGGCAACTGAGCAATTAAGGCATCGGTGTGCGCTCTCGCATCGCTGGCATCAGCACCTATATCGGGTACAAATAGAACCCCGGCCTTAGCAAAATCAAAGGCGCCCGCGACCACTGAAAAATGAGTCTCATCAGGCAGGCCACAACGCTTCTGAAAGCTACTAAAAGAGCCCAGTGTTTGAAGCGTGGCTGATGTAATGACCGCGCCATAACACCGCTGCCAGAGGCTACTCTTAAAAATACCCCCTGCATCAGTAGGCGATGCTGACAACTGGATATCCATGTTGCCGCCCAACCCCTCTTCAAGCGACAACCATCGAGCGTAAGGTGGACCCTTCCCCTGATCTTTCAGTGCATAGCACCTCCAGAGATGTTGCGCCGCTTCCACACGTCCCTGCCAGATGCCTACATTTTGAAACAATTGTTCTAGGTCTACCCTAGGCACGGGAAAATGTACTTCATCCATCCCGTCGCCAACACGATCGGAAAGAATTTCCAATGTCGCAGCCAGAGAACTTAAACTTTCTGAGATATGCCCGGCCATCTCTCGAACATCTTCACCGGGGTCTCCACCAGGAAAACACCAACGATGATCGTCTTCACCTGATGTCTCTCGGTCTAGTCGTTTCTCAAACATCGGATAACTGAGCGCAAGCAACTTCTCAGTCGAGCTGGCAAGATTGGCTACTTTTTCGATTCGGGTTGTCAGGTCTAGCGCATTAATCAGTAGCGGTAATCGTCCCACGATTTGCTTTTGCATCCGGCCTAGCCAGTTGATGGTACTCCGTAGGCGACATTGCCCAGCAAAATGATTAAGCGCAGTAGCGGCTATTCGATGACCTTCGTCAAAAATATAAATCGTGTCTTCCGGTGCAGGTAGAATAATCCCACCACCAAGCGCTAGGTCGGCCATAACAAGATCATGATTGGCAACAATACAGTCTGCTTCTTCCAGCTCATCTCGAGCCTTAAAAAAGCAGCATTCACGAATAAAACGACAGCGGCGGCCAGTACATTGCCTGCGATCGACGGTAAGGGGCCGCCAATCGGCATCCTCTATTGATTCAGACCAACTGTCTCTGTCACCCGGCCAACTCCCAACCTTAAGGGACTCATCCATAGCACGATAGCTGGCGATATTATTGCTGGTAGGGTTAAAGTCGATCTCGTCCTCGAAAAGAAACGCGCCACCATCACGAGCACTGGCCGTATCGAGGCACTGTTCCAATCGTAATGGACACAAATAACGGGCACGGCCCTTGGCCAAGCTAATCGTATATTCCCATCCGGTGCTTGCCATCAGCGCAGGGATATCCCGGTGAACCAACTGTTCCTGAAGCGCAACGGTGCCGGTAGCCACCACTACCCGTTTACCCAACTGACGAGCAATGGGTAATGTTGATAATAGGTAGGCAAGCGTCTTTCCAGTACCCGTACCTGCCTCAACCACGCAGATACCATTCTCTGAGGTTCTCTCCCCGTCATCACCCTCCTCAATATCACCCAAGGTATTGGCAATGGCGGCAATCATCTGTTTTTGGCCGAGTCTAGGACGTAACTCGTTACTAGCTAGGAACTGACGATAGCCCCGCTGGATTTCCTCTTTGAGATCAGCATCCAGCACGGTCAGGAAAGATTGAGTTTTTGGCGGACCGGGTTAGCATACATCGCGATCACAATATCGCGATATGTAGCCGGTATAGCATTCATACGATCAGTAAATTCTCGAACAGCTTTTGGCCAATCACACTCCATGCCAGCCTTCCATTCAGCTACGGTCGCCACCGCTTCACCCAGCTGCTCATACGCAATAATATTGGTAGGGTGAAGATGATAGTTACCAATGATTTGCCTATCTATGGCCACAGCCATTTCATCAGGCGAATCAAGACCGCTCACCAAAGGCTCACCAAAGGCCACATGAACAACACCCTTTCTCCCAACGACTCCGCTGTAGATGCTAGCAAAATCTTCATGCTCATCCTTCAGGTAAACACCCTCAGTTTGCTTGGCATAGAGCTCGAACCCTTTTGCCGCATCCAAGGGGTCAAGCTCGTAGGAAATGGCGACAGGAACCACGTTCAGTTCGCCAATGGCATCGGCAAAAGTCTGTTCTTTCTGCTTGCTCAGTGCCAGCATTTTCAATAGAGCCGGGTCAGTTTTATCGATACCGTCTTTGGCACGGCCCTCCCGCTGCGCGATCCAAATTGATACATGCTCTTTGGTCAATGAGTGGCGAATATAACCAGACAACTGGAATAAAGCAGCCAATTTTTCTCGCCGACCAGAAGCAGATCGCTTAACAATAAAGCTTTTGTTTACCCGCATCAGGTCCGAGGTAAATTCCTTGGTTAACAGGTTGTCACCAATGGCAATACGCACTGTTTCCCTGTCATCATCATAGAGTGCCACATTGACAAAAGCAGGATCCATAGCGATATCGCGGTGGTTACTGATAAACAGGCAAGGGGTGTTTTTATCCAGTTTATCGAGCCCTGAAACTGTCATGGTACAACCAATTTTTTTCAATAGTCTGCCAAGGCTCGCTCTCATTGCACCATGGAGGTCACGCACCGTATGAATCTTATTAAATGCACGCTTCAATGCCCTCCCTATAAGTGGGCGAAGCAACCAGGGTGCCCATCGAGCTATTCTGGGGTATTTAATTGACAGCAGAGTGTCGATAAATTCACGGTTAGCTGATAACCGCGAAAGTACTTGAGGCACCTCATCGTCACGATAAGGGCGGATGTCATCAAATGTATTCATATCAACTGGAATAATTATTCTTCTTGGTTCGGCTCGACGCCAATAAAAACAGTAGGTTTAACCAAACACTCTTCTGTCTGCTTAAGGGCAGAATAGAGTAACAGTTAACTACGTTGTGTTCCTGCAATGAAACATAAGTATCAAAGTATGTTTTTTGACAGGCCGCTATCTGGGATTGTACCAACGCACTTCAGAAGCATATTTATCGACCAAATGCGTTACATCCAAAATGATGGAAAATAATGCCATCCGCACCAGTAGACCATTATCTGTTTGGCGAAAAATCGCCAGATTTGGATTGCCGTCCAGATCACTGTCCAGCTCATTAGCCTCTGCCCGTGAGTCCCTTGGCAAGGGGTGCATGATCACTGTATTGGGCTCACAGTGAGAGGTATAAATTGCTTGATTAAGGCGAAAACGACCGCGGTATAAATCAGCTTCATCTTTACTGGAAAATCGCTCCTCCTGAATTCGCGTGGAATAAACGATATCCACATGAGAGATACCAGACTCGATCTCGTCAAACTCTTCTACGGCAATACCTGCCGCACGCATATCATCCACAAGGTTGGAGGGCATCGCCAGCTCTCTCGGCGAAACAAGCTGCACAGACACGTTATTAAACAACATTAATAATTTCGACAGCGAATGCACTGTTCGACCATGCTTCAGGTCACCGATCATAGCAATACGAAGTCCATCCAAACCACGACCCAACCCCTTCAACTCCTTCTCTATGGTGTAAAGGTCAAGCAATGCCTGACTGGGATGTTCGTTAGTGCCATCTCCGCCATTAATAACGGGTACTCGGCTAGCACTGGCAAAATCTGCCACTGAGCCAGACTCGGGGTGGCGCATACAAATGATATCGCTGAATCCCGATAATACCCGAGCGGTATCCTGTAATGACTCCCCTTTCGCCAATGCCGAGGATTCAAAACCAACCGTTTCACGTACCTCACCACCCAACAGGTTGAAGGCACTGCCAAAACTGATCCGAGTTCGGGTGCTCGCTTCAAAAAACATATTACCGAGAATAGCGCCCTCCAAAACCCGCGTAATTTTCTGTCGCTGAGCATAGGGCTCCATGCGATCCGCCACACGGAAAATATGATCAATATCGATTCGCTCGAATTGACTGATGGAGAGAATACTTGCGCCCTTAAATTCCACACTGCCTCCGTATACAAATAATCACGCCGCCGCATTTTAACGGCTTTGTGATGGCCGAACCAGCCACTTGCCTTTGCTATAAAATCTGACTACCCCAATCCTGTAGTGCCCGCAAAATATTGCGATCCCTTTCAGACATAGCCTCTTCCCCCAACATCTGCTCAATCTCTGAAAAATACTTCTCCAGAGTCAAATAGCCTTCCGCTGAATTAGTAAGCCTCTGAAAACGCAATTCTTCCCAACGGTGTTGTTCCTCATCACTCAGGGTTTCCGGGAAATTCTTTACCCTATAGAGAAATAGGAGCTGCTGATAACGCTCATCGCGAAAGTGTAGGGTGTCCGACGCCATTTCCACGCTAGAGGCTGTGCGCACCTCAGGCAATAACCCTTTATCCATATCATCGAGAAAACCATCATACAAACGTCGCTCAACATTCTCTGTTTTTTCAAATAATTGCTGAGTAAAAACCTCTGCCAGCTTGGTTGATAAGTCATGTTGCCGTAATAATTGCCAGTTTTGCTCACAGGATTCCACATCAATTCCCAATCGCCTGGCAGCCTCTGCATCCAGCAATTTTGGCGTCGCCACAACGGGGCATCGATTTAATTGAACCCCCTTTATTGGCAACCGATTCACTCCTTCAGGTAAATTTTCAGTCCGCGTAAATAACCGCTGCTGGATCTGTTCTGCAGACAGTTTTATCAACTCCTCGGCATCACCCATAAGGTTAAAACAGATTATCGAATTTTTATTTGTAGGGTGTCTGGCCAACGGCATCATCAATGCCGTGTATCCGTTCTCTCTTGGCAACTTACCCGAGACATGCAGGAATGGTTTTTGATGGGTTAAGTCGATGAGCTCTGCCACCTTATGTTTTAACCGATGCTCGTATACATATCGGTACAACTTTGGTTGCGCTGTCATGACCAACTTGGCCATAGCAATGGTGGCAAACACATCAGACAATGCATCGTGTGCAGACTCGTGCGTTATTCCATTTGCCGCTGTCAAACGCTCCAGTTTGAAGCAAGGAGACCCATCTTCGTAGGAAGGCCATTCGATACCTTCCGGCCTCAAAGCTCGGGTCAGGCGAACCATGTCAATAATATCCCAGCGGGAATTCCCCTGTTTCCACTCACGCTCATAGGGATCATAGAAGTTACGATACAGGCAGTATCGAGTCACCTCATCATCAAATCGAATACTGTTATATCCAACACCACAGGTGCCAGGTAACGATAACTCTCGGTGAATTTTTTCAATAAATTCGCGCTCAGGAACACCTTCTTCTAGAGCGTGCTGAGGTGTTATTCCGGTGATGAGGCAAGCTTGGGGAAAAGGGAGGCGGTCAATCGGCGGCTGACAAAATAGGGTAAGTGGCTCACCAATAATATTTAGGTTTTCATCCGTACGAACACCGGCAAACTGAGAAGGGGAGTCACGGGAAGGATCTATTCCAAATGTTTCGTAATCGTGCCAGTAGAGTGTATTTGCCATAGCTATCCTTATAACTGGCTTCTAGTTTAGTCGTCACCGCACAAACACCCACAAAAAACGGCATCCGAAGACGCCGTTTTTAAATAGTTCGTAATAAGTATCTATCTAGAACTTATTTAACTACCTCTGTAAAGGTCATCTCACCTACAACGCGACGGTTACGGGCGCGGCCATCATCAGTGTCATTATCAGCAATTGGACGACTTTCACCATAGCCAGTAGTAGTAATACGGCTTGCATCTATACCATATTCCTCTTGAATCTTGGCTTTAACCGCTTCAACACGACGCAGAGACAGGTCTTGGTTATAGCCCTCTTTACCGCGAGAGTCAGTGTGACCTTCCAGCTCCAAAGTAATATCTTCGTGAACCTTCATGGCATTGGCTACAGCTTCCAGCTCGTCGCCATATATTGCGCGAACATCCGCTTTATCAAATTCAAACTCAACGTTAAGTTTTACCGTCAGAGTCCGTGTTTCTGGCGCCATTTCAGGCTCACGAACTACAACTGGCTGCTCAACAATAGGCTCAGCAGGCTTATTAAAATAGTACCGAAGTCCGAAGTTAACCGAACTATCCCACATACTACCTTTACCTTCACCACGAACTTTATTCAACAACCGCACATCACCACGGAACTCCAACTGAGGAGTAATCATGTTGGACATACCTAAACCGGCTTGAAGCTGATGAGTGTATTCCTCTTCTATCTGAAGGTTCTTTTCACCCTCACGATCATAATAGGCATAACCACCAACAGCATAAGTGCGCCAGCCGCCATCATCTTCACCGAACCAGTAGTAAGCACTTAATTGAGATACGTCTATATCTTCACCAGCTACGTCGGTGCCATGAGAGGCCTCAAGTGCCCAATCATTAGAAAACCGATAGCCTATATTGAAGCTCAAAACACCCGCCTCATCATGCCCACTAACAACCCGATCACTATCGAGATAGTAGTAGCTCAAAGATGGCCCAATATATAAGCCTTCTTGAGATTGTACAGACATAGAAACAGCTAGCATAAATATACCCACTGCTATAAATAAATTTTTCATGATAATCCCCAATTCCTATTCAAAACTACAGGCATCCACGCCGAACAGCCCTATGGCAGCTGGCGGCATAATAATACACTTTACTCAGTTTTTTTTTTATTATTTTCACGATAAAAAAAAGCCTTATATGGAAGAAAACTAGCTTTACTCCATACTGGCTTTTCAAATATTAACCAACCCCCCCCTAGCAAAAAAAACAATACCTATTCAGAAGATAGTTGAGACTAAAGGTCTTCGCAACTTATCAGAAAAAAAGCCCTGTAAATAGGTCTTTCGAGGCTTTTGACAACCTATTCCTCAGCGATCAATTACTATCGCATGCTCTTCAATTTTAGCTTTCCAGATTTGCGGCCCTGTCTGATGAACCGATTCACCCCTAGAATCGACTGCTACCGTGACAGGCATATCCACTATCTCAAATTCATAAATCGCTTCCATACCAAGGTCTTCAAATGCCACCACCTCAGCATGTGTTATCGCTTTTGACACCAAATAGGCGGCACCGCCTACGGCCATCAGATAAACCGCTTCATTGTCCCGGATCGCCTCAATAGCCACAGGCCCTCGTTCAGCCTT
>Ga0129324_10000110_pt1 | contig 54796 bp, 58 predicted proteins | sample CPBDNA_7_FD_96879 | JGI IMG/M metagenome (GOLD analysis project Ga0129324, IMG submission 96879) | Freshwater to marine salinity gradient microbial communities from Chesapeake Bay, USA - CPBay_Spr_15_0.2_DNA | ecosystem: Environmental > Aquatic > Marine > Coastal | place: USA: Chesapeake Bay... | reverse complement strand
TGCCTTGATCTTGGGTCGTGCACAAACTGGCCTGCAGGCGTTTACGGGGTAATTGGCAGGAGAGTCCCGGAGAGCCGCTCAGCGATCTGGGACTTCCCTCTTCCCCTCCTATCACAATTGCGCCCAGCACCCGCTCGGGCTAGGCTCATCAGATGCAGTTGGATGTCATCTTCGATACGGTCTGTCCGTGGTGCTATATCGGCAAGCGCCGCCTTGAGCGCGCGTTGGCGATGCGCCCCGACGTGTCGATCGATATTCGCTGGCGACCATTTTTGCTAAACCCCGACATGCCGCCAGGCGGCATTGATCGCACGGCATACCTGGTGAAGAAATTCGGCAGCGAAACACGGGTACGTCGTGTATATGGGGCAATTAACGAAGCCGGGCAGTCCGTCGAGATCGACTTTGCCTTTGACCGCATCCGTCGCACACCGAACTCCGTGACCTCCCATCGGCTGATCCGCTACGCGGCACGCACCATCGATCCGGCGCCACTGATTGAAGCGCTCTATAAATCATACTTTACCGATGGCGCCGACATCGGCGCGGTCCCGGTGCTGGTCGAAATCGCCAGTCGCATGGGACTGGATTCCGGCGCCATTGAAACCTTGCTCGACAGCGACCGCGACATCGACGAGGTGCACGAAGAAAATGCCCGCGCGCACCGGCTTGGTATCAACGGCGTGCCGGCGTTCCTGTTCCAAGGTGACATGGTGATCTCCGGTGCACAGGAACCTGAAGTCTTGGTGCGCGTGCTGGATGCCGCCAACGTCGGCAAAATGGCGGCGACCGACGACGTGCTGTCGACATGAGCGCACTGCATCAAATGACCATGAGCTACGTCGCAGAAGAAGACCGCATTTTATTTCGGCTCTCAACCAAAGATAAAAAAGAATATCGCATGTGGCTGACGCGACGGTTCATCGGTGTGTTGTGGGGCGCGCTCGGCAACACATTCGCCGCCAAAGAAGACCTCGTGCGCATCACCGACAACGCCGTCAAAGATGCCGTACTCGGCATGAAACACCAAGAAGCCGTGCAGAACACCGACTTCGAAACCCCGGTGTTAGAAGATGTCATCGACACCACATCGAATACCGGCCCGTTGCTGGTGACCGGCGGCAAGGTGCATGCAGGCGACAAAGTGACAGGGTTGGTCTTCACAACCAAAGACGGCTCTGACGTGCGCTTTAATCTCAACGAACAACTGCTGCACGCGCTCTGCCACCTGATCGTCACCACCTGCCAACGCGCCGGCTGGAACCTTGATCTTACGCTGGGTGATCCCAACGTCGTGGTGCCGACGGGTGAAGCCTTGGTGCACTAGACGGTCCGCACGCCCAAGGGCACATTCCCCTCTTCCTTCGTCATCCCCGCTTTCGCGGGGATTAAGAACATCAATTACCCATTCACCCCAGCGAGATCGCGGGCGAGGTAGGTTAGGCCGTGCATGCGCTCTTTCGGTGTATCCCAACTACGCGAGAACACCAGCTTGTGGTCAGTGCGGAGCTTGGCGGTACCTTTTTGTTTGGTGATCCAATCGACCAAGGCGCCCGGGTCTTTGACCTGATCGTTATGGAACTGCACCACGGCCCCTTTCGGCCCAGCGTCCAGTTTGGAAATCCCGGCACGGCGGCAATGGTTTTTGATTTTCACGACTTCGAGCAGGTTTTCCGCCTCGGCCGGGATCGGACCGAAGCGGTCGATCAACTCGGCAGCGATGCTTTCCAATTCGTCGGCGTCTTTGATCCAAGCGATGCGGCGATACAGTCCCATGCGCACGGTCAGGTCCGGCACATACCAATCGGGCAACAGCACCGGCATGCCGAGCGAGACCTGCGGCGACCATTCCCCATCGTCGGTATCGACGCCACCGCGCGCTTCGGCGACGGCTTCTTCGAGCATCTGTTGATACAACTCAATACCGACTTCGCGGATGTGGCCCGACTGCTCGTCACCCAACAAGTTGCCGGCACCGCGGATATCCAAGTCGTGGCTGGCCAAAGTGAAACCGGCGCCCAGGCTATCTAAGGTCTGCATCACCTCGAGCCGTTTTTCGGCGGACTTGGTCAGAATTTGGCCCGGCGGCAGTGTCAGATACGCGTACGCCCGCGTCTTGGAGCGCCCGACCCGGCCCCGCAACTGATATAGCTGAGCCAAACCAAACATATCGGCACGGTGAATGATGATCGTGTTCACCGACGGCAGATCGAGCCCGCTTTCAATGATGTTGGTCGACAGCAGCACATCGTACGCGCCATCATAAAATCGCGAAATAATATCTTCGAGATCCTTCACCGGCATCTGCCCGTGCACCATCGCGACTTTCACTTCAGGGACCAACGTCGCGAGCCGATCTGCCAACTTTTCCAAATCATTGACGCGCGGGCACACATAGAAGGTCTGCCCACCCCGGTATTGTTCGCGCAAAATCGCTTCACGAATAATCACCGAATCAAAAGGCATAACGAAGGTACGTACCGCGATGCGATCCACCGGCGGCGTTGCGATCAGGCTCATTTCACGAATACCCGTCAGCGCCATTTGCAGCGTGCGCGGTATCGGCGTTGCCGTCAGCGTCAACACATGCACGTCGGCGCGCAGTGCCTTCAGGCGTTCCTTATGGGCAACACCGAAGTGCTGCTCTTCGTCGACGATCATCAGGCCTAAATCACGGAAGCCGACATCTTTCGCCAACAGCGCATGGGTGCCGATGACGATATCGACATCACCACGCTTCATACCGTCTTTGATCGCCAAGGCATCCTTGTTGGTGACCATGCGCGATAGCTGCTCGACCCGCACCGGGAAGCCCCGGAAGCGTTCCTTAAACGTCATGAAGTGCTGACGGCATAGCAAGGTTGTCGGCACCACCAGGGCGACCTGCTTGCCCTCCATTGCGACGGTGAAGGCAGCGCGAAGCGCAACCTCGGTCTTGCCAAAGCCGACATCACCGCACACCAAGCGGTCGGTCGGGCGGCCTTTTTGCAAATCGCCCAGGACGTCGCGGATCGCGTCCAATTGGTCGTCGGTTTCGTTGAACGGGAAGCGGGCGGCAAATTCTTCGTAAGCCCCTTCGGGCGCTGCGAACCGGTGCGCTTGTTTAAGCTCACGCTGTGCCGCCACCTTAATCAGCGCTTCGGCCATTTCCTTGACGCGCTCTTTCATCTTGACGCGGCGGGCCTGCCATGCGGCGCCGCCTAAGCGGTCCAGTTGCGCACCGGAATCTTCCGAGCCGAAGCGGGTTAGCAGGTCGACGTTTTCGACCGGTAAAAATAGTTTCGCATCGCCCGCATACAACAAACGCAGGCATGCATGCGGTGCGCCGCCGACCTCAATCGTTTCAAGGTCTTCGAAACGTCCGATACCATGCTCCACATGCACCACCAGATCGCCGGGGCTGAGCGACGTGACTTCGGCGATAAAGTTCTCAGGCCGGATGCGGCGTCGGCCGGGCCGTGCCATCCGCTCGCCCAAAATGTCGGTCTCGGTAATGACGGCAAGATCACTGATGCGAAAACCGCGTTCCAGACCAGCAACGCCAATACCGAGTTTGGCGGATGATTTTGGGGCGGTCTTCAGCATGCTCAACCCCGGCGCGCCATGTTCGATCAGCAAACCCTTCAAGCGCTCTGCCGAGCCGTCCGACAACGCACAGACAACGACGCGAACATCGGCGTCTTGCAGCTTCTTGATATCGGCAACGACAGCTTCATAGACGTTGGCGTTTGGATCGATCCGCACGTCACCGTAGTCGCGTCCGATGGTGGCACCGAAGCTGTGGTTCGGTCCGTCGAACGGCGACAGGTCCACACGCGCACGTCCGTGCAGTCGTTCGTTCAAGGTATCTTCGTCGATAAACAATTGATCCGGCGACACCGGGCGGTAGGGCACGCCGCTGTCAGCATCGGAAATGGTCTGACGTGCGGTATAATACTCCGCAATCAACTCGCGCCGGGCCTGCAAAGCGGCATCCGCTTGATGATCAAATAGGATCGCGGCACCCGGCGCATAGTCGAACAGGGTTTCCAGGCCGTCATGAAACAGCGGCAACCAATGCTCGAATCCCTGATGGCGGCGGCCTTCGCTGATCGCTTCATACAGCGGGTCGTCGCTGCCCGATACTTGAAACTGTGTGCGATAATTAGAACGAAAACGCGCGATGGCATCGTCATCCAGCGGTGCCTCGCTGACCGGCGTCAGTGTCAGCGGCGAAGATTCACCGGTGCTGCGTTGCGTGGCGGGATCGAAACTGCGCAGCGTTTCCAACTCGTCGCCGAAGAAATCAAGCCGTACCGGCCCACCGGCATCGGCGGCAAACAGGTCAACGATGCCGCCCCGAACAGCGTACTCGCCGGGTTCGGTCACGGTCTCAATCCGATTAAAGCCGAAGCGTTCCAACGCGCGCACCAGATCATCCGGCGCAATGCGGGTGCCGGGCGCCAACGTCACCCCTGCCCCTTCGAGAAATTTACGCGGCGGAACTTTTTGCAACAACGCTGAGATCGTGGTCAGCACCAATCGACCGTGATCCGCCTTTGCGTGCAAACGCCCCAATCCCGCGAGCCGACGGCCGACCAAGGCGCGGCGAGGCGAGACCCGATCATAGGGCAGACAATCCCATGCCGGGAACATAATGACATCCGTTTCCGGTGCAAAGAAGGCTGCCGCTTCGGCGCGGCGCTCCAACCCCGCATCATCACGCAACACCATGACCACGTCGCAACCGGTGGCGACGAGTTGGCACGCCAACAGGACGTCTGCGCCGTCGGGTGCACCGCCGACGGCATGCTGTCCGGGCGACAGAATATAAACCGGATCGATGCTCACGACGTGCCGTTGAAGTCTTTGATCATGTCCAAGACTTCGCTGGTGACGATGTCCGGCGTCGGCTCGCGCCCGGTGGCCCAGTTGTACAAATCGTTGTCGGTGTGGTTCATCAGGTTCTCGAACAGGTCGACCTGGTCCTCACTGAGCCCGGTTAAGTGCGCTTCGGCAAACCGACCGAGCAGCACGTCGTTTTCTTTCATCCCGCAATGGGTGGCCCGGTACAAAAGCCGTTTTCGGCGGTCGTCCACGATGGAAAGTCCTTTTCTGCAACGCAATTCAGCGCCCGGGCTTTTTTATGGCGGGGCGCGCGCCTAGGATATAAAGCTTCCAGACGACATTGTCAGGACTTGAAAAGCGGTAAAATGCGCCCGGACGTTCTAAATACCCTGTTTAAATCAATTACCGAGCTGAAAGGCGTCGGCCCGCGTACGGCGCCGTTGATCGAAAAACTGGCCGGGCGCTTTATCGTCGACCTATTGTGGCATCTGCCGACGGGCATCATCGACCGTCGCTATGCCCCAAAAGTCGCTGAAGCCGAGCCCGGCGCGATTGCCACCATCACCCTGCAGATTACCAAGCATTATCCGAGCCGGAACAAGCGCCAGCCTTATAAAATCGTCGGTATGGACGATACCAGGGCGATGTCGTTGATTTTTTTCCATGCCCGCGCAGATTACCTGAACAAAATGCTGCCCGAGGGCGAAACCCGCGTTGTCTCGGGCAAAGTGGAACGCTTTGGCGACGGCATCCAGATGACGCACCCCGACCACATCGGCACTACCGCCGAAATCGACGCCCTGAAAAAGGTCGAGCCGGTGTATCCGTTGACCGCCGGCGTGTCGCTCAAAGTGTTGGGTAAGGCGATTATGGCAGCGCTGGAGTCTGCGCCTGATTTGCCGGAATGGTTGGATGGCCCGCTGAAGGACCGGGAGAAATGGGCGGACTGGCATACAGCGCTCGTGCAAGCGCATGCGCCGGAAAGCAACCTAGACCTGATGCCGACGACGCCGGCACGCCGGCGACTCGCGTATGACGAACTGCTCGCCAATCAGTTGGCGTTGGCCATCGTGCGCGCCCAGATGAAGCGCGTGAGAGGTCTGCCGCTGAAAGGTGACGGCTCGCTCCGTAAAAAGGTTTTGGATGCGCTCCCGTTTAAAATGACCGGCGCGCAGACGTTTGCAATTGCCGAGATTGATGCCGACCTTGCGTCTGACTTTCGGATGCTTCGGTTGCTGCAAGGCGATGTCGGATCGGGTAAGACCGTGGTTGCGCTGATGGCGATGCTGAGCGCGGTCGAAGCGGGTGCGCAGGCTGTCATCATGGCCCCCACCGAAATCCTCGCCCGCCAGCATTTCGAGACGATCTCGGCGATGGCCGAAGCTGCGGGTTTAAAGCCGGTGCTGCTGACCGGGCGCGAGCGCGGCAAATCGCGCCAAGCAATTTTGGAAAAGCTGGCGTCGGGGGCGGCGCGCATGGCGGTCGGCACGCACGCATTGTTTCAAGACGACGTGCACTATCATGATCTCAGGCTCGCGGTGATCGACGAACAGCATCGCTTTGGCGTGCACCAGCGGCTCACCCTTGCCGCCAAAGGCCGCGCCGTCGACGTGTTGGTGATGACGGCAACGCCGATCCCGCGCACCTTGATGCTGACGGCGTATGGCGATATGGACGTGTCGCGCTTGATGGAAAAACCGGCTGGGCGCAAACCGATCAAGACCGTGCTGATTTCCAACGACCGGCTCGACGAAGTCGTTGGGGCCGTGAAGCGCGCCATCGAAAATGGTGCGCGCGTATACTGGGTGTGCCCGCTGATCGAGGAGTCCGAAACCTTGGACGTCGCCGCTGCCGAGGCGCGCTACGACCATTTGAAATCCATCTTTGGCGACCGCACCGGCTTGGTCCACGGGCGCCTGAAAGCCGCCGACAAAGACGCCACCATGATCGCGTTTAAAGACGGCGAGATCGACCTTTTGGTCGCAACGACGGTGATCGAAGTCGGGGTCGACGTGCCGCAAGCCAGCGTCATGGTGATCGAACACGCGGAACGTTTCGGCCTCGCCCAGTTGCACCAACTTAGGGGCCGGATCGGACGCGGCGCAGACGCGTCAACGTGCCTGCTGTTGCACACCGGCCAACTTGGCGAGACCGCCAAAGCACGCCTCAAAACCATGCGCGAAACCGACGACGGTTTTGTGATCGCGGAAAAAGATTTGGAACTGCGCGGCGCCGGCGAACTCCTCGGCACCCGCCAAAGCGGCCTCCCCGAGTTCCGCCTAGCCGACTTAACCGAACACGCCGACCTTCTACAAATCGCCCGCGACGACGCCGAGTTGATCCTGACCAAGGACCCCGAGCTACAAGGCCCCAGAGGGTCGGCACTGCGCACCCTTTTGTATCTTTTTGAACGTGACGCAGCCGTGCGAAACTTAAGATCGGGCTGAGCGCGTCGGCATGACAGAAATCAATCCTTGGGCACGTCATCCGCTTTAACGGCGCCCTGGAGGTCGTTCGGGCGCGTACCTTCGGGAACCAAGACCGGCGTGCGGGCTTTTTCGCGGATTTCGTCCATCGACTCATAGGTCTGTGCAGAGACGACCGAGACCTCTTGCTCTTCTTTAGGACGTCGGTCAGGTGGTGTGACGATGCCGCCGGAGATCACCATCTTAATCGCTTCTTCAACCGACATTGAAAGCGAGACCATGTCTTTTCTCGGCACGAACAACAGGAACCCGGACGTCGGGTTTGGGGTCGTCGGCAAGAAAACGTTGATGCATTCTTCTTCGGTGAGGTTCTGAACCTCGCCTTTGGTGGTGCCGGTGATGAATGCAACCGCCCACATGCCACGGCGCGGATATTCAATCAGCACGGCTTCGCGGAACGCATTGGATTGTTGTGCCAATACGGTTTCCAATATCTGCTTCACCGCGGAATAGACGTTACGGATGATCGGCATCTGTCCCAAAACACGCTCGGAAATCCGCATCCATAGCCTGCCGACAAAGCCGGCCGTCACGGCACCGACCAACATCAAGGCAATGATCAGCACCAACACACCGAGCCCCGGTAGCGCGAAGGGCAAATACGTTTCCGGATTATATTTGGCTGGAATCAGCGGTGTAATCTGACTGTCGACAAACGTCACCAGCAGCCATGCCAGATAAAACGTGATAAAGATCGGCGCCGTCACCAACACGCCAGCAAACAGATACGCGCGCAGTTTCTGCGATAGGCTCATCCGCGGACGATGCGCACTACCCTGGCCGTCACTTTGTTTCGGGTCGTTGTCGACTGGCGTCATTTTTGGCCGTCTTTCAAGTATGCATGCAAATATAAGGGCTTCTGACGACAGTCGTCGCGCAGATCGCGTGAAATTTCAAGCAACGTTTGACGGCGTGCGATTCGCTTATTTCGATGATTGGCGCACGGTATCGACCAATATTCTTAATAAAGCGCGCACGAACGGGTCGGTGTTTTTGAGTTTTTGCTCGTACATCGCCTTGGTCACCGTGACGATGGCCGCCCCACCTCTGACCTTGGCCGTCGCCATGCGGGGTTTGTCATCAATCAGCGCCATTTCACCGAACACGCCGCCCTGACCGATCACCGCAAGTTCGGTCGGCACGGCGCCAATTAGGCGGATAATAGCGACTTCACCCGTTTGCACGATAAACGCGCTACCAGCTGCCTCGCCTTCGCGAAACACGGTTTCGCCGTCCTTTAAAGTACGGCGCTCTATAATATCAGCCACATCACACTCCCGAAAAGTATAGAACCAATTCGGATTTCCGGTTGTTCACCCGGATTGTGGCTATATCTTAGCGAGAAATTCCGCCAATGTAATACCCCTATATTATGGAGCCCTGACAAATGGCCGACACTGGTCGCGAATACCCTGCCCGCCCGCTGATCGGCGTCGGCGCCGTGGTGCTGAGCACAAAGGGCGTGGTACTGATCCAACGCGGCAAGGCGCCGCGTGTGGGCTCATGGAGCCTGCCGGGCGGTGCACAGAAACTCGGCGAGACGATATTCGATGCCGCCATCCGCGAAATTTACGAAGAGACCGGCCTAGATGCAGCCGTAATCGGCCTCGTCGATGTGGTGGACTCCATCACCCACAGCGATGATGGACGGGTGCAGTATCATTACACTTTAGTCGACGTGGTCGCCGAAGCCGATCCCTCATTTGATCCCGCAAGCGGCAGCGATGCGCAAGATGCTCGCTGGGTAGCACTAGAAGATCTAACCGCTTTCAGCCTTTGGTCTGAGACCGAACGTATCATCCGCCTCGCACATGATATTTGGTCTGATCCGAACCACGCGGTGCGTACGCTCCGGCAACGCAGCTAAGCCAAATTAGACAGCATCCTGCGACATCGCATGCAGCGCATCCATATTCAGTTGCGCCATCAGCGGCAGATGATCAGACAATTGCCGCTCTCGAGTCACCGCATGGGCTGACTCTAACAACGCCCCCGGTCGTGCGATCATGCGATCCAGCGGAAATATGGGCAATTTAGCCGGAAACGTGCGCATCACGGGCGATGTTCCCTGTGCACTCGCCCCCAATAGGCGTCGCGCCAAACGGGGTGCCGGCAGCCATTCATTCATATCGCCCAACAACACAACCGGCATGCTTGGATCAGCCATCGCGATGGACCGAATAATTTCAAACTGATAAGCCCGCTCGCGCCGCTTCAGCCCTAAGTGCGTCGCCAAAACCCGCAACATGCTGCCGCCGATGTCCAACACGGCGTCGATCAGACGTCGGGGTTCGGCGTCGTTAAAACTGAGATCATGAATCTTATGTCGAACAACGGGGTATCGACTTAACAACACTTGTCCGTACCACTGGCCACCGCTACCCATCGCCGGTGCGCTGACGCAATGTGGACCGACCACCGCATTCAGTTGCGCCACCAGGTCAATGTTCGTCTGCCGAAGATCAATTTCCTGCAACGCTGCAACGGCAGGTGCCAAAGCGCCAAGTGCGTCCGCAATGCGATCTGGATCGTACACCCCATCGCCTCCGACGAAGCCATGCACATTCCAACTCAAGAATTTCATGCCATTCTTCGCGCACGCCGCCAAACCGAGATACGGCGGATCAACCGTTGCGCGGCAATCGACACGGCGAACCAAAGCGTGATCGCCCCAACGACGAATGCAAGGTCGAGCGGCGTTGGGTTTTTCAGCAATTCAAATAACCGATTGCCGACCAACGTCATCGTCAAAATGCCGGGCGCAAGACCGATCAATGTACCGATCGCGAACTCGGAGAATTTGATATGGCTGGCACCGGCGACCAAATTGATCAGCGTAAACGGTGCCACCGGCACGATCCTGAGCGTCACCACCGTCAACACACCCTTACTCGCCAAGGACCGACTGATTTTATTTAAGCGTTTCCCCATCATCTGCCTGAGAAACGTGCGGCCCAACAACATACCCACCGCATAGTTTACAAACGCGCCCAGCAACGAGCCCGCGAATGCGATGATGAATGCGGAAAGCGGTGGGAACACAAAAGCCGTAGCCGCGATCATTGCCGTTATCGGAAACACCGATCGTCCAGTTACACCTTCGCGACGTCCAAATTGCGTCGCGCCGACTTTAACCTTCGATTTTAAGGGAATTGAGCATCTGTTCGGCGACCGGGCGATAGGTATCAAACTGTTCAACCGGTGCGGTATAAGACCAAATGTGTGCGACTTCGCCATCGGGACGCGGCAACACCAATGCCCATTTGCGAAAACGTCGGCCATTGTGTTCGTAACTGGCAACGAACTGACGTCCAGCTAATATCAAGCCCCCCTTTGCATAGGTCACCGCTTTCTCGCCGACGATATCGACGGCAACAGCCTGCTGGGTCAGGGTGGTTTTTAAATCGTTGAACGCGGCGTCGGTCACCGCATCAGCGGTCGCGATCCCATGCGGCTTGACGTTCTGCACCGACACAATGGCGTCGTATGCTGGCGTGCCTTGCTTGCCACTGAACACGTTGGTGAATGCGCTGACTTTTTCGAGTTGCCATTCCATCGGGTAGGAAACCCGATAGCCATACCCGCTTTCAGCAAATACCTGCATGTCTGCGGCCACGATATCGGGAATCTCTGACATAACCGGTGCAGGGCGCCCTGCAGGGGCCGCGGACGGGGTCGCTTCAGCACGCAGCGGTGCCGGCGCCGGCGTCGGGTTTTCAGCAATCGGTGTCGGCGCCTCGGCTGGGCGCTCGATTGCGGCGGGGCGGAAGCTCGTCATCACCCAATCGAATTCGGTCTGTAACTGTTCGAAGTGGCTGGCGGGGGCGAAGAACATAAACACAAAGTCGGTTTTCTGGCCGCGCGCAATCACCACCTTGGTCCGGGTCGAACCCGCATCATAGGTGCCGACGATGGCCGGCAAACCGGCGATCACCGCATCACTTTGCGATGATTTGATGCTCCACGGCTTGCCTTCACCTAAATAACCAGCCTCAAGCTTGGAAAACATTTGTTCCGTCGTAATCGCCGGATTTGCGTCGCCCGTTTGCAGGTTGATGGCAAAACCCTTGCGCGATTGAATGGTGATTTGATCGCCACCCTCGCGCTCGACAAACCGTGCACCCGGCGGCGCGACCAACATATAGCCACGCTTCGGGTCTTGATACGCGACCGGTTTCGCGCTGGACATCGGGCCTTCACCCGGCATCGGCGCTTGTCCAGTCGATGCGACGGCATTCCGCTCCGGCACGCCACCGGACAACAAGCCGATTGATCCCGTATTGTCGTCTGCAAACGCAGCGCCTGCGCTTAACAACAATCCCGCGCCCGCAAGGACGAATAATTTGGTGCGCATACCCACGCTCCCCTTCCCGGCCGCATCCAAGGGTCCATGACGGCCCTCAAGCAGAGCGGCAATATCAGGGCCTATGATGGTTAAGTGTGGTTAAGATTCAGTGAATCACGGCTAAACCCGGATTCACTCGGTAACGATTATTTCCGAAAACCACGCATTTTCGCATAGTTTTCCGCGCTTAAGTCTTCGAATAACGCGCGCCGGCGATCTTCGTCGACCCCCGCTGCCTCCAGCGCTGCGGCGCCCAGACGTAAGCTCGCCTCGACAACTTCGGGCATAGCGTGCTCGGCGCCGATCGCGGTCAGCGTATCGGCAACCTCCCAATCCCGTGCCCGCACGTGGACAGGGACGTGCGGGTATAAACGCCTGGCCGCACGTACCATGCCTTCGGCAGCTTTTGGGTCATCCAAGGTGACAACGATCAAGCGTGCATGCTCGGCACCGACGGTGCGCAGAATTTCCGGTCGGGACGCAATCCCGAACACCACATGATAGCCGCGCCGACGCGCCGAATTCACACAGTCGGCATCTGCGTCAATGGCGACGTAAGGCACCTCGGCGGCCGTCAACATATTCGCGACCGTCTCGCCGACACGACCGAAGCCCGCGATCAACACCGGGCGTTCACTGGCCGCGACATCATTATACACGGCATCAGGGGCCGTTGTATTGACGCGCGACGCCAAACGATTCCCAAGCCAAACCATCAGCGGCGTTGCCGCCATCGACAGCACGATCACCGCGATCAACGGGCCCAACAATTCATCTGGCAGAATGCCATGCACGGCAGCCAAGGTGAACAGCACAAAGCCGAACTCACCCGCTTGCGAAAGCAAAAAACCGGAACGTATACCGACATCAAGCGGCATACCCCATAATCTCGATAGGCCGACAATGATCACCGTTTTGAGGACGAGCAGCAACGCCGTACCGCCCAGCACCAAGCCGGCATTTTCAAGCACCGGCTCAGGGTTCAAGCTCATCCCGACACTCATGAAAAACAGCCCGAGCAACAAGCCGCGAAATGGCAGCATGTCGGCTTCGATCTGATGACGGTATTGGGAATCCGCGAGCAAAACGCCGGCGATAAACGCCCCCATCGCCAGCGACAAGCCGACGTAATCCATAACCCAGGCAAACCCCAGCACCAGCAACAACGCCATCGCGACAAACGTGTCATTATTGCCGATTTTGGCGATGACATGCATCACTGGGCCAATCGCAAAGCGCCCGATCAGCAGTACGCCGGCGATGATCGCGACCGCCTGCAGCACAGCAAGCCCCATCGACGCCGTCACGGTAATTTCGCTCAGTGCCATCAACGGCAACAACACCAGCAGCGGCACCACGGCAAGGTCTTGGAACAACAGAATCGCAAAGCTGTTGCGGCCATAATGGCTTGTCATCTCGTTACGATCAGACAGCAACTGCACACCAAACGCGGTCGACGACAGCGCCAATCCGAAGCCGACCACCAACGCGGTCTGATACGACAGTGCCAAAGCCCAGTGCGTCAATGCCGCCAACGCGATCCCACTCAACACTACCTGTAGACCACCCAGCCCAAACACCAGGTGGCGCATCACCAAAAGCCGCTGCGGTTTCATCTCGATCCCGATCATAAACAGCAAAAACACCACACCGAATTCACCGATATGGCGCATGTTTTCTGCATCCGAGATCAGACCAAGGCCGAACGGCCCAATTAGCGCTCCGGCAGCCAAATATCCCAATACAGAGCCCAGACCAAGACGTGTCGATATCAAAACCGCCAACACGGCAGCCGCCAAAAGGCTCAAGATTTCGACCATAAATATACCCCGTTTAGTTGATCGCTTCGACCGTAACCTGAAGCGCTGGACCGGAAACGCGGAACCGTTTTAGAGGACCGCCATCGCCCCCAAGGCGACCGATATTCACGTCGACCGTCCAGTCGGCAAGATCAACTTGCCCTTTGCCGACCAAGCTGAGGCCCGGTGCACGCAAAATCAAATCATCACTGACCGCGATCCCTTGGGCGATCCGAAAGCGCCCGTCCAAGGTTTGGAACGCAATCATTTCACCTTGTTCCGGTGCCAGACCGACGACCAAATCAGGCATCGTCAACACACCGCTACGGACGATTAATTCGGCATTGCCGGTCAATGCCTGCATCAGTTCATGCTCGTTCCCGCCAACGGAAAACAGTTTTACCTCAAGCGAGGCCTGCCCGCTGAGCGGCGGCAAAGAATCAGCACTGCCAACTGCTAAAAACGGTCCAAGTTCGACATCAATCGCACGCAGTGTGCCGTTGAGCGCACGCATACCTTCGGAATTATCAAGTATCACGTTGCCACGTAAGACACCGCCATAAGCGACGCTTTCATTCAGCAACAGTTCCATACGGTTGGTACCAGAAATTCTGCTCAACACGGCATTGCCTGAACCGATCTCGACATCACGCCACAACAGACGCCGCCAGCTAAGCTCCATGCGTCCAGCTGGAATACCTGCCGTTATCCATGCCGGCTGCCTGTCACTGTTGGCCGAGTCATCGGCGATACCACCAAGGTCGAGCGTCTGAGCACGAATGCGACCATCAATGATCGCGGCCCCTTGATCATCACGCGTGATCTGCACGTCACCGGCGAGCTGTGTTTCACCAACATTGAGTTGCAGCGCGGACAGTTCAGCACCGCCCTCAATGACAGAAATCTTCGTTGTAAATTTTAGCGCACTGCCCGATCTCGCAGGTAACATTGGCCCCAACCAAGCGTTCAACGCCGACATATCGTCGGCATCAATCCGCAGATCACCCTCGCCCAACAGGCTTTGACGCAATGATAAAGCACCTTCAAAGTCAGCGCTGAACAGCGCCGCGCGCGCACTCGCGCGCACCGGCCAACGATTGCCGGCAACCAAAAGCTGCGGGTCCGCACCTGAAGCTCGAACCGAAACAGACTGCCCGTTCAACATGCCCGCCCCTTCAAAGGCAATGGCGTCGACGGCTTCATCTCCGCCTGGGGTAACATCGGTCAGCGTGAAGTTCTCAAGGGTTATCTGTTGCCCGCCACCGGCGCGTTCAAACTGCACGCCCGCGTTTTCAATGCGCAGGCTCTGCAGAGTCATATCGCGCCACCAACCCCAGTTTCGGTTGAAGTCGCTGCCCATTTCAGCGTCATTCGCCATGCTGTGACCAATCTGCACACGCACATCAGGGCTTTGCAGATAAATGCTTTCGACATCGACGCTGCCGGTCAGGATACCAAGGGTGCTTAGCTCAAGTTCAAGGCGCGCGGCGGATGCCTGCACGGTGGCTTGGTCAGCTGACGTTCCCGATATATTCTCTACGATCAGCCGCATCGAAGGCAAAATACGAAAGCTATGGTCACCTTGAATGCTGACTTCGAGGCCCGTCAGATCACGGATCACACGTTCCGCGGCGTTGATGGTCATCGACGCCGGCAACAACATCGACGCCACTAATAACAGCAAAATTAATGTCAGCACACAGCCGGCAACGACAATGCCAAAGCGCGCCAAGACTGGAAACCGTGATGTCGGACCATCGGCTTTAACCGTCCAGGCATCTTCGTCCGCGCCGGGTTGAAAGCCGACATCATCGTCGTCGGTAAGTTCAGTCTGTGTGCGCACGAAAAAACTCGGTCAAGGCATCACCTGGGACCGGCCTGCTCAAAAGATATCCTTGGACCTGATCGCAGCCATACTCTTTTAACAACGCCAACTGAGCTTCCGTCTCTACGCCTTCAGCAACGACTTGGCGGCGTAGTGTTTTGCCCATATTGATGATCGTGCGAATGATCTCAGCGTCGTCGCTTTTGGACGTAATTTCCGCAACAAATGCCTGATCAATCTTAATGGTGTCGATGGGAAAGCGTTTCAGATAACTCAGCGACGAATACCCGGTGCCAAAGTCGTCCATGGCGACGTGGATACCCATGTCATGCAACACATTGAGTGATGAAATCGCAGACTCGGTATCCGACATCAGCATGCTTTCGGTAATTTCAATCTCCAGCCATTCCGGACTCATGTTGGATTCTTGAAGGATGTCCTGCAGCACTGAAACAAACGACATTTCTCGGAGTTGGCGAGCAGATAAATTAACCGCCATGCGTTTCTGTCCGAGCCCTGCGTCGACCCATTTTTGATGCTGCGCACAGGCGATTTGTATTGCCCAAGCGCCGACCTCGACCACCATGCCGGTTTCTTCTAGAACCGGGATGAATCGTGCAGGCGACACCATGCCGAGATCCGGCGAGTCCCAGCGCATCAACGCTTCCACACCCTCAAAATTACCTGAACGCAAACTCAACTTCGGCTGATAATAAAGATCGAACTCTTTACGCTCGAGCGCCTTAATCAGACCGTTCTTGATGCTCAACCGTTCGACCACCTGCTCATTCAAGTCAGCGGTAAAGAACTGATAGTTTGCCTTGCCCAGTTCCTTCGCACGGTACATGGCGGCGTCGGCATTTTTTAACAAGTCACCGGACAATTTTGCATCATCTGGAAAAATCGTGATGCCGATGCTACCAGAAACAAACGACTCCGTGCCGTCCAATACAAACGGCGCGGTCAGTGCATCCAAAATACGCTGCGCGACCACGGGTGCGTCGCGCGCGTCGTGAAGGTTTGGCATAATCACGGTAAACTCATCCCCGCCAAGCCGAGCCACCGTATCACCACCCCGCGTGCACGACGCGATGCGCCTTCCGGCTTCGTTTAACAGATCATCACCTTTGTCATGACCTAAAGTGTCGTTGACCAATTTGAAGCCATCCAAATCAATGAATAAAAGCGCAAGCTTGCTATCGGCACGCGCCATCGCTGCCAACGACTGCTCTAAGCGGTCCACAAACAACGCACGATTGGGCAACCCGGTCAGTGTATCGAAGTTGGCTTGATAGCGGATGTGTTCTTCATCTTTTTTACGCTGCGTGACATCGCTGATGATGGCGCCGTATTGGCTCAAACGACCAGTTTGATCGATAATGCTGGTTATCGAGATATGAATCGCAAACTTTTCGCCGCAGTCCGATTTGCCCCACAATTCGGACTCCCAAGCACCATTCAACCGCATTGATTTTTGTGCCGCATCGTAGACTTCGGGATACTCCTTGATCAGGTCTTCAAACGGCGGACGTTTGCCTAAAATCTCTTCTTCAGATTTCCCCGAGATTGCACAATATGCATCGTTGACTGAGGTCACACAAAAGTCCGCATCCATGATGACGACACCGATCGACAGGTGACGAATGACTTCGACCAGCAGACGCAGTTGTCCCTCGGCTTCACGCTGTTGCATGAGGGCCTGACTCAAAGCATCTGTCTTCTCGGCCAGCAGCCGTTCGAGTTGATTTAGCTCAACAATTGACGGCGTCGCCTCCGATGTCGAATTCGAACGCATTCGCGTTTTCCCATTGATCACGCAGTTAACTTATGGCCATTCAACCATATTTACGCCTAAAAGAGATGGATAAATCGTAAACGGGGTATTTCATCTACGTGGATCTTACGCATTGAAGTTGCGAATCACTCATGCACATGCAGGCATCGTTGACATTTTCGCAAGTGTGGCCTAGAAGCTTGAACACGTTATATCTTTTTGCTTGCACGCAGTTTTCAGCGTGGCTGCCCGGTCGGAGCTGCCGCCCACATGCAGATTTATCTACCGATCGCCGAAATGTCGGTGAACATCTTTCTCATTTTGGGAATGGGTGGCGGCGTCGGTTTTTTGTCCGGGCTGTTTGGCGTTGGCGGCGGATTTCTCATGACCCCCCTGCTCATCTTCATCGGTATTCCCCCTGCTGTCGCGGTCGCGACTGAAGCAAACCAGATCGTCGCCAGTTCGGTCTCAGGCGTGCTCGCCCATTGGCGGCGCGGCAACGTCGACTTGAAAATGGGCGTTTTGCTGCTGATCGGCGGTGTGATCGGCTCGACCTTCGGGGTTTGGCTCTTCACGTTCTTAAAGGGCCTTGGCCAGATCGACTTAGTGATCAAACTGTCTTACGTGGTGTTCTTGGGCGTAATTGGCAGCTTAATGCTCATTGAAAGCCTGAACGCTATTCGCCAACGCAAAAAGCGCAAACCCAAGCGCTCGCATTCTCATAACTGGATGCACGGCTTGCCGTTCAAAATGCGGTTCCGCAAATCCAGACTTTATATCAGCGCCGTACCACCAATCTTGATCGGCATATTCGTCGGCATTCTATCGGCGATTATGGGGGTTGGCGGTGGTTTTGTGATGGTACCGGCGATGATTTATCTGCTCGGCATGCCGACCGCCGTCGTCGTCGGCACATCGCTTTTTCAAATCATCTTCGTGACCGCAAACGTAACGGTGCTACAATCGGTATCAAACCAAACCGTCGACATCGTGCTGGCGTTATTACTATTAATCGGCGGAGTCATCGGTGCGCAGATCGGTGCGCGCTTCGGCAGCCGCATGCAAGGTGAGCATTTGCGCAGCCTGCTGGCGCTGATCGTGATTATGGTGTGCTTAAAACTGACCTTTGATCTGGTGGTCACGCCAAGTGATATCTACAGCATCGGCACAGGAGGCCATTGATCATGGCAAGACGCATTTCAGTCAGGCGTATTATGAAATGGACAGCGTGCCTGCTTTTATTGGGCATCGTCGGTAGTTCAGTCGCACAAAGTAAGGATCTTGTTGTTGACCTGTCGTCGCCGATTGTCCGGATCACGACCGGCTTTGCCGGCGCTGATTTATTGCTGTTCGGCGCCAAGCAGGGTGAAGGCGACATCATCGTTGTTGTACGTGGCCCTTGGGAAACGCAGACCGTCCGCCGCAAGGACCGGGTCCTTGGTGTCTGGGTCAATACCGAGCAAATGGTGTTCGAAGACGTTCCATCCTATTACTGGGTCGCATCGAACAAACCAATCGAAGACCTTTTGTCGTTCGAAGACCGCGACATCAATCAAATCGGGCTCGCTGACCTAACGTTAACGCCCGCCGACGAAAATGCCGATCCAACAAAAGCCATCGCCTATCGCGATGCCCTGATCCGCAACAAAATTGTCAGCCGTTTGTATAGCGAAGCGCCCGAACAAATTCTGTTTGTCGACGACGTCTTGTTCCGCACACACGTGAATTTCCCGGCCAACGTTTCCGTCGGCACATTCGGGATCGAAACATATCTGGTGCGTGATCAAGAAATCGTTGCGACCACAACAACGCTGCTGAACGTTCGCAAATTCGGAATCGAAGCAGAAGTTTTCAACTTCGCCCATAAACAGTCATTCCTTTACGGGATCGTTGCCGTGATCATCGCTTGTGCGGCAGGATGGCTGGCGAACGCCGCGTTTAGGAGGAGGTAAGCATGAGCGACACCAATCAGCCGACCAACGAGGCGCCAACGGAAACAGAAGAAACCGGCAATACCGAGCGCAAGCCGAGCGGTCGTACGTTCTTGTGCGTCGTCGATGACTCCGAGGAATTTGCCGCCGCCCTGCAGTTTGCCTGTCGCCGCGCCACCAATACCAACGGGCGCGTCGCGCTTTTGTATGTGGTACAGCCAGCCGAGTTTCAACATTGGATGGCGGTCGGCGAGCGGATGCGCGAAGAAGCCCGCGAAGAGGCCGAGGAAATGCTCAACGTCGTCGCCTCAGTTGTGCAAAAGCGCACGGGTCATCTGCCGGCCTTGTATATCCGCGAAGGTAAAATCCGCGAAGAGGTCGTCAAACTGATTTCGGATGAAGACGGCATCTCATTGTTGGTGTTGGGCGCTTCGTCGAATGCCGAAGGCCCAGGACCGCTGGTCACCTACCTGGTTGAAAAAATGGCAGGACGCCTGCGGATTCCGGTGACCATCGTGCCGGGCAGCCTATCCGAAGAAGATATCGAACACATCACGTAATGTTATTGATGATGGCTATGTCAGGCCATCATCACGATTAGGTAATTCATGAACATCTACTTTCCGATTGCCGAATTGTCGGCAAACGTTTTTGTGATTCTCGGGATCGGGGGTGGAATCGGTGTGCTGTCCGGTATCTTTGGCGTCGGCGGCGGATTTTTAATGACGCCACTGTTGATGTTCGTCGGGGTGCCGCCGGGTGTCGCGGTGGCGACCGGTGCCAACCAGATCGTCGCAGCATCGATCTCAGGCGTACTCGCGCATTGGCGGCGTGGCAACGTTGATGTGAAGATGGGGGTAGTGCTTCTGATCGGTGGTCTCGTCGGCTCGACGCTGGGAGTCAGCTTATTCTCGCTGCTCAAGCAAATCGGCCAAGTCGATTTTGTGGTGCAGATTTGTTACGTGGTATTCTTGGGTATCATCGGCGGTTTGATGTTAATCGAGGCCGTACAGTCGATGATTTCGACCGGGGTAACCAAGCCAAAGAAAAAGCGCGAGCGGAATTGGACCCACGCACTGCCGTTCAAAATGCACTTCCGGCGCTCTCGTCTATATATCAGCGTATTGATGCCGCTCGGCGTAGGCATTTTCGTTGGCATCTTGTCGGCGATCATGGGGGTCGGCGGCGGCTTCGTCATGGTGCCGGCGATGATTTATCTGCTCCGGATGCCGACTGTCGTTGTCGTCGGCACGTCACTGTTCCAGATCATTTTCGTCACTGCCAACGTGACGATTCTACAATCGGTGCAAAACCAAACCGTCGACATTGTGCTGGCCTTGGTGTTGATTTTCAGCGGGGTTATTGGTGCCCAGTTCGGTGCCCGCCTGGGCGCAGTCCTAAAAGGCGAACAATTGCGCGGCCTTTTAGCCCTGATGGTACTCGCCGTAAGTTTGAAAATTATGTTCGATCTCGCGGCAACGCCGACCGATATCTATTCTTCTATCGGTGTATTGCAGGGCAACTAGATCGCAGCACGCAACGCGCCGATCGTCGCCGCGTAATCGTCACCCTTAAATACCGCACTACCGGCAACCAAAACATCGGCGCCAGCCGCAACCACCTCTTTGATGGTTTCGACATTAACGCCACCATCGACTTCAAGTTCAATCGATCGGTCACCGATCATCTTGCGGATATTGCGAATCTTATCCAACTGTTCGGGGATGAAGCTCTGCCCGCCAAAGCCTGGGTTCACGCTCATCACCAAGATCAGGTCAACCTTGTCCATCACGTACTGCAACACCCCTTCAGGGGTTGCAGGATTAAGCGACACACCGGCTTTTTTACCAAGGCCCCGGATCACCTGCAGAGAACGATCCAGGTGCTTATCAGCTTCGGCGTGCACGGTGATGATGTCGGCGCCGGCATTCGCGTACTCTTCGAGGAACGGCTGCGCCGGGTCGATCATCAAGTGCACGTCGAACGGCTTTTTGGTGTGTGGTCTCAGTTTAGAAATCACCGGTGGGCCGAACGTCAGGTTGGGCACAAAATGCCCGTCCATGACGTCGACATGGATGTAATCGCACCCAGCATCATCAATGGCGCGAAGCTCTTCGCCCAAACGCGCGAAGTCTGCCGACAGAATAGAAGGTGCGATTTTGACCATACGTCCGGTGTCCTAACCTTAAGCGGCTTTGCCGTAGGTGCCGGCGCAGGCTTTGCTGTTGGCGGCCGCACGCTCGATAAATGCGGCTTGGGCTGCAGCGACGTTTTCAGCTTTGCCGCTCCAGGTGCTGAGCGCACTCGCTTGCAATGCACGCCCGTACGAGAAGCTAAGCCCCCATGGCAGATCGTAGCCCGCATTCATCAAGTCCAAATGCACGGTGGCGTCTTCTTCGGACTGACCACCAGACAAGAACATGATGCCGGGCACAGCAGCCGGCACACAACGCTTCAAAGTTTGCACGGTCATATCGGCGACCTGCTGGTGGCCCGCTTGGGTTGGACATTTTTTGCCGGCAATGACCATATTTGGTTTCAAGATCATGCCTTCCAACATCACTTCTTGCGCATAAAGTTCACCGAAAACGGCATTCAACACACCCTCGGTGACTTCCTGGCAGGTTTCGATGTCGTGGTTGCCGTCCATCAGGACTTCCGGCTCAACGATTGGGCACAAGCCGCCTTCTTGACAGATTTTCGCATAGCGCGCCAAGGCATGAGCGTTGGTGTGGATCGCGTGCGAGGTTGGGGCTTCGTCTGTGATGTCGATGACAGCGCGCCACTTCGCGAAGCGCGCACCCAACTTATAATATTCATCAACGCGTGCCGGCAAACCATCAAGGCCTTCGGTGATGGTTTCACCTGGCGCACCCGGCAGCGGCTTCGCGCCGGCATCGACTTTAATCCCTGGAATGATGCCGGCATCCTGCATGATTTTGACCAGCGGCGTGCCGTCGGCAGCTTTTTGGCGGATCGTCTCATCAAACAAAATCACACCAGAAATGTATTCGCCAATGCCCGGCGCACGGAACATAAACTCGCGATAATCGCGACGGTTATCTTCAGTGTTTTCGACGCCGATGGCATCCATACGTTTGCCCATGGTGCCGGTGCTCTCGTCAGCTGCCAACAGACCTTTGTTGTCGGCAACCATGGCGACGGCAGTTTGGTTGAGTTCTTGATGGTTCATAATCTCATCCTCCAATCGGTGTGTGTCTGATCACCCAAGCTGACGACGTGCCTCTGCGATGACGGCGTCGGCGGTGATGCCGAATTCTTCATAAAGTTGACCAGCGGGTGCCGAAGCACCGAAGCTGTCCATACCCACGAAGCCCCCTTCGGGGCCTAGGTATTTGTCCCAACCGAACCGCACGGCGGCTTCGACGGCAACGCGAACGGTATCTTTACCCAAGACCTCTTGGCGGTAGCCGACGTCTTGACGATCAAACAGTCCCTGGCACGGCATCGACACCACCGCGGTGCCGATCCCATCAGCCTCAAGCGCGTCACGGGCGGCGATGGCAAGCTGCACTTCCGAGCCGGTCGCCAACAGCGTCACCTTGCGGTCACTCGCGGCCGCATCCGCCAACACATAGGCACCGCGTGCCGACAGGTTTTCATCCGTATGCTCGGTCCGCAACGTCGGCACACCCTGGCGCGACAACGCCAAACCCGACGGGCCTTTTTCGTTTTCAATGGCCAGCTGCCAGCATTCCACGGCTTCCACACCATCGCAGGGTCGGAACGTCAAGAAGTTCGGCATAGCCCGCAAAGAGGCCAACGTTTCCACCGGCTGATGCGTCGGGCCATCTTCGCCGAGGCCAATGCTATCGTGGGTCAACACGTACATCACTCGCTTGCCCATCAACGCCGACAAACGCATAGCGCCGCGCATATAATCGGCGAACACCAAGAACGTGCCGCTGAGCGGGATCAAACCTTGGTGCAAAGCAATGCCGTTCATCGCCGCTGCCATACCGTGCTCGCGTACACCATAATGAATATAGCGACCGCCGAAATGCGTCGGCGTCAGGGAGTCCGTATCCGGCGTCACCGTGTTGTTGGAGCCGGTCAGATCAGCAGAACCCGAAATCAATTCCGGGATCACCGGCGTCAAAACCTTCAGCGCTTCACCGCTGGCAGCCCGGGTCGCCCACTTCGGCTTTTCTTCGGACACACGTTTTTTGTGCGCGATCACCGCGTCGTTGATACCGGCGGGCAGGACGCAGTTGATGGTCCGTGTGAATTCGGCTTTTTTCGCGTCTGCAGCCAGGCGGCCCTGCCATTCAGTGTACGCCGCATCGCTGCGCATTCCTGCAGCACGCCAAGCTTCCAACACATCAGCCGGCACTTCAAAGGGGCCTGCTTCCCAACCCAACGCTGCGCGGGCGCCGGCGATTTCATCCGGACCCAACGGTGCACCATGGGTCGATGCCGTACCGGCCTTGTTCGGCGCGCCAAAACCGATGGTCGTCTTGCATGCGATCATTGATGGCTTGTCAGCTTTGTGGGCGGCCTCGATGGCCGCTGCAACGGCGTCCATATCGTGTCCATCGACCGCTTGCACATGCCAGTTGCTCGCTGCGAAACGAGCGAGTTGATCGTCAGAAACCGCCATGTCGGTGCTGCCGTCAATCGAGATGCCATTGTCGTCGAACAACACAATCAACTTCGACAATCCAAGATGCCCCGCCATAGAGATCGCTTCATGACTGATGCCTTCCATCAGGCAACCATCACCGGCGATCACATATGTATAGTGATCAACCAACGGATCACCGTAGCGCGCATTCATCATTCGTTCTGCCAGCGCCATACCGACCGCATTCGCAATACCTTGACCGAGCGGACCGGTCGTCGTCTCAATCCCCGTCGCATGACCATATTCCGGGTGGCCGGCGGTCTTGGCGTCGAGTTGACGGAAGTTTTTGATTTCTTCCATTGTCATGTCGGGATAGCCGCTCAAGTGCAAAAGCGCATACAGCAGCATCGACCCATGTCCCGCAGACAGGATGAACCGATCGCGATCCGGCCATTTCGGATCAATGGGATTGAATTTGAGAAACCGCGTGAACAGCACCGTCGCAGCATCGGCCATGCCCATCGGCATTCCCGGATGTCCGGAATTCGCTGCTTGAACAGCATCTGCCGCTAAAAAGCGGATCGCATGCGCCATGCGCTTTTCTAATGTACCTGCCAAAGCCGTGTCGCTGCTTGCGCCCGATGTCATGCGGTGTGTTCTCCTCGCTGGGCCCGGCATTCGGTGGGCGGGCCCGATGATCGACCGCGCGCCACCCAATAGGAGCACGCATTGAAAAATCGCCTCATCTCGGCCCAGGCAGTCACCGCTCACACGGCGCCGCACGAGAGAAGCTAAGGATCAGTTCAATACCTTTTCAATGCCGCCTCGGCAAGGCGCGCGGCTAGGTTTTCAGGGATTTTTAAGCAATAAAATTAAGGGTGAGGTCACACAGGAAATGATTTGATGTTCAAATAGAAAGGTATCGGAACGAGAAGCTTAGGATTGGCCGCTGGCGCACATCATTTGTCTTTCGTGCCATCGGCTAAAACTTGGAACATGGACATCAATGCTTCACGCTTCTCTGGGTCAACAATCCGATAATACGCACGAACAAGCTCCAAGGTCTCACGACGATTCATCTCATCGCGTTCCGGCGGCTCATTATCCCGGCAATCTATGCCGAGACGGTATCCTTCTGCCGGATCGCCCATTTTTTTATCCAGGCCATCAAAGAAAAAGTTGATGGAGACTCCCAGGAGCTGGGAAAATTGGAACAAGCGACTCGCCCCAATGCGATTCGCGCCCCGTTCATATTTTTGAATCTGCTGAAACGTCAGACCGACGGATTCCGCCAATTTTTCCTGAGTGAGACCCAAAATCGTCCGGCGCTGACGCAACCGATCCCCGACATGAATATCAATCGGGTGGGCGACACCAGGCGGCAGTCTAACCGGCGCAGAACCTTTTTTATTCAAAGGCTTGCGTGGTTTAGATTTACGTCTGGCCAGTCGTTTTTCAGCCATCGAACACTCCTCAGAGCAACACTATTGTCCTTAAACGACCTATTGTTGCAATATTCACTCGTAATTTTCAACGTCCCGCTGCCGCACTTCAGACGAGCATTGACCGCAAAACAACAGTGCCCGATGCTGCAGCTTGATCATTTTAAAGGAGCGTCATCGTTGGCTGAAATTGTGTCCGCTGTTGCCATCATCATCGCACTTGCCGCTCTTTACCTAGGAAATATGGCGCATAGGCAAGTTGACTCAACTTTTGAAAATTTTACCCAACATGTTGCAAAACACGTGCGGGCATCACAGGCAGAACTTGCCGCACAGGCCGAGCAACTAAAGGTAGAAATAAAATCACTGGAATCGACCGTCGAAGCCGCTGAAGCTAAGAATCTTGATCAAAACCAGACAATCCACCTATTGACGCAGAGAATTGCTGTGCTTGAGCATGATCTAAAAAGCTTGAGCGACGCGATCCCTCCGCAACTTCGCCGCCCGCCCCCGAAACGGGCGTCAGATACGATTAGCTGAGCCAACGCCCAGCTGACTTTTGGGCGTTGCGGACAATTGCAGACGCCGCACGGAAAACTTATTTAAAGATCGTGATCTTTTTTGACCGGAGCCACAACACATGAACAACGCCCATCCCGTGCAGTCCGCCATTGACCAAAAAATCGCGGATGCGCTTGAACCGGCACACCTTGAGGTGATCAACGAAAGTCATATGCATAACGTGCCGCCGGGTTCGGAATCTCATTTTAAACTGGTCATCGTCACCGATGCTTTCGAGGGCAAACGTCTGATTGCTCGCCATCAAATGGTCAACGCAGCGCTGAAAGCAGAAATGCAGGGGCCCGTTCATGCACTTTCCATGGAAACCCTGACCCCGGCAGAATGGCTGGCACGCGGCGGTCGGACCATGACGTCCCCGGCCTGTCGCGGCGGCGCGAAGAACGACCCTATATTCGGCGCATAATCCCTAAAGCCGGAACTTTCGAAACATCAATTCGAACTTCGCAGACACCCGCGTGCTATCTGTCACACACCGTTTTTTGAGGACGTTGTAGGATTGCTGCATGGGGATTAGCATCCCAGGACGAAATGGGAGTGGCATATGCTCGAATGGGTACTTGGTCGGCGTACATCGGCAAAGAAGCCGTTGAAAGCCGGTCAGAAAAAGAAACCATCGTACGAAGAATCCAAGAAAATCGCCGCTAAAGGCGATGCGAAGGCGCGTGCGGCGTTGGCCGCGCACGCGGATTTGGAGCCCGAATTTCTGTATCTTTTCGCCTCAGACAAAGACGCCACCGTCCGTCGCGCGGTCGCAGAGAACGAGAGCTCGCCTTTACAAGCCGACTTGTTGCTGGCGAGAGACGTTGATCAGGGCGTCCGCGAAGAACTCGCTTATAAAATCGGACGGCTGGTACCGACCCTGACCGACGACGAAAGTGAAAGCTTGGCCGAAATGGCGTTTGCGGTGCTGGAAATCCTGGCGACTGATCAGGCGCCGCAAATTCGTACGATCATCGCCGATGAAATCAAGCACCTGAGCAACGTGCCGAAACGGATTATCCTGCGCTTGGCCAAGGATGCTGAGGCCACGGTGGCCGGTCCAATCTTGGAATATTCGCCCTTGCTCAACGACGATCAATTGCTGCAGATCATCGCCAGCGGCTTGCGCGGCGGTGCGTTGGAAGCGCTGGCCCGACGCAAAGGATTATCGGCGGCGCTCTCGAAGGCCGTCGTCGCCGCCGAAGAAGATCCGGCAATCGCCGAATTGTTGAAAAACCGCACCGCCAAAATCAGCGACAAACTGATGAACGAGATCGCCATTCGTGCCGAGCAGGCCCCCGACCTTCACTTGCCGCTGGTGGATCGCGGTAGCCTATCACAAAGCACGCTTCGGCGGATCGCCATGTTCGTCAGCGCTAATTTGGTCGACCGCTTGATTTCGGCGAACCGCCTCGATGACTCGCTCGCACACGACATTCGTATGGCGGTCCGCGAACGCATTGAAGAGGGTGATGCGACATCAGTTGATGACGATGACGAAGAAGATGACAGTGCCGAGCGCGCAGAGCAATTGCACAGCGCCGGGGAGCTTGACGAGTACGCGATCCTCGACGGTATCTATGAAAAAGACATCGCATTCCTAACTCGCGGCTTTACCCTGCTGTCCAAGCTTTCCGAAGCACACGTCACGCGGATGCTCGAAAGCGAGAGCGCAAAAGGCCTTTGTGCCTTGACCTGGAAGGCCGGACTTAGCGCCGACATCGCGGTATCCCTGCAGCGTCGAATCGGCAACATTCCGCCGAAATCGATGATCCATGAAGCCGCGGGCGGTGGCTATAAACTCGCAGAGGAAGAACTTAAATGGTACGTCGATTACTTCGACACCTAAGCATCTGTTTCGCGATTTTCGGTATTGTCGGCTGGCTGACCATCCCCCCTGCCCGCGCAGATGAAGACCGCGATACGTTTTCCGCCTCCGAAGTCGCTGATGCTGCCACCGGGTTTTTCGGCGCCACCACCGAAGGCGTCGCGAAAGTAATCGAGGGTATTTTTTCTGATCTTGGCCGCCCCAATGCCTACATCGCCGGCGAGGAAATCAGCGGCGCATTCGTTGTTGGTCTCCGCTACGGCAAAGGCGATTTAGCGATTAAGAACGGCGGCACGTCGAAGATTTTCTGGCAGGGACCGAGCGTCGGTTTCGACGTCGGCGGCAACGCCTCCAAGACGTTCGTGTTGGTCTATGGGCTCACCGAACAGGCTGATATCTATAAGCGGTTCGCGGGCATGGAAGGGACCTTCTATTATGTCGCAGGCCTCGGCGTGAACTACCAGGGCGATGGCGATATTACCCTGGTCCCGATCCGCACCGGCGTCGGCCTCCGCCAAGGTGCCAACATCGGCTACCTACACTACAACGAAAGCCATTCGTGGCTGCCGTTCTAGCTCCCTGCGTAAGGCCAAAGCTAACTTCTTCGCTCGGCAAGAAGCTGCTTAATCTCGGTAATTTCTGTGATCAGCGCATCCAGACGATTTTCGAGCACGGCGTTGTCCGCGTGCATCACTTCTGTCTGAGCATCGATTTGCGCGTCGATTTCCTGCTGTTCTTGTTTGTGCTGAGTTTGCATGGCATCGACGACGATACCGATGAATAAATTTAGGACGGTGAAACTGGTGATCAGAATGAAAGGGATGAAGAAAACCCATGCCGCTGGGAATACCTCAAGAACAGGCCGGACGATCCCCATGGACCAGCTTTCCAAGGTCATGATCTGGAAAAGGGTATACATCGACTTGCCAATGCTGCCGAACCATGCCGGAAAATCGGCGCCAAAAACCTTCGTAGAAATCACCGCGCTCACATAGAACACCAGCAGAATCAAAAGACAAACCGAACCAATCCCCGGAATGGCTGCGAGTAAAGCCTGCACCACTCGGCGCATGGATGGCACGACGGATAGCAGTCGTAAGGTTCTCAAAATGCGCAACGAGCGGAGCACCGCTAGAGGCCCAGACGCGGGAATCAGGGCGATGCCAACGATAACGAAATCAAACACGTTCCATCCGTTAAGAAAAAACCGCCAATTTCGGTATATTAATTTTCCCAATATCTCGAAAACGAAAACGATGATGACGAATTGATCAAAGGTACGCAGCCAAACACCATAAGCATCCGCGATACTCGGTACGGTCTCTAGCCCGAGGGTAATGGCATTGGCAATGATCAACGCCAGAACGAAGCCTTGAACCTTAGGCCCCTCGACAAAGGTCCCAATTTTCTCGCGCAACGTGATCATTTTGACAATTTTCCTATTCCTGTGCGTTCTGACGCGCGCATGAAATAGTACCGGAATCAATGCATGGCAAGAAGCACCGCACCGAGGTGTTATACCTCATCACACGATACCCTTTTGAACCGACCTTGGTAGTTTTCAGACTAGGTTCGGCGCACCTCAATTTTAAAACAACAACCGATGGCTGAACGACACAATGCCGCAAAAGCTGTCAGTCGAGAAATTCAGTTATTTGATCCAGCAAAGCGAGACGCTTTTTCTTCAGTTCTTCAAGGTGTAGGTCGTCCATCGGTTCGATGTCGGTTTCGCCTCTATGAATCTCTCTGTTCACGGCATGATATTGATCGCTCAATTTCACGAAATGCGCATTCCCTAGCCGCAAAGTGTGGATGCGATCGGCGTGTTCTGGAAACTCGTTTACGAGTTCATGCGGTGTGTGGCTCAATTTAAGCTCCATCAACGGATTAAGTAAGTTTATTACTATCTGATTGAGGGGCGTCCGGCGCATTGATCTGAATCAATGAGGCAGGCATGGCGTTGCCGGCGTTTTTCCGAGAGATCGGCATCAATTGAGGTTTTCAAATGCACCCGCCAGGTTTTCGATTCAGAGAGGATTGATGTCTCGGTGATCAACGCGGATACTTGGCAAGCTTGCGCGTGATTACGTCGATCCGAAAACAAAAGGAAACGATCTAAATGTCAGATTCTGTGCGATGCGTGATTCTTCGAGGTGGTACCAGCAAAGGCATCTATCTTCGAGATGCCGACCTGCCGCGTGATCCCGTAGAGCGCGAGAACACTATTCTGCGTATTTTCGGATCGCCGGATAAGCGCCAGATCGATGGCCTGGGTGGGGCCGATCCGCTCACCAGCAAAGTCTGCATTATCGGCCCCCCCCCCACAGACAATCCGCGCGCCAAGGACGCGGACCTGACCTATACCTTTGGACAGGTCGAAATTGACCATCCGGCGGTCGACCTCAGATCACTGTGTGGCAACCTGACTTCGGGGGTCGGCGCGTTCGCAATTTGGGAGGGTATGGTCGAGACGCAGGAACCGATCACCACAGTTCGCATCTACAATACCAACTTGGACCGGATGCTGATCACTGAAGTGCCGGTAAAAGACGGCAAACCGCTTGAGGTCGGTGATTATCAAATCCCCGGCGTTCCCGGCACGGGTGCGCCAATCCAAGTCGACTTTGCCGATACCGCCGGGGCCAGCGCCGGCGATCTGCTGCCGACCGGGAATGCAATGGAACGGTTGGAGGTGCCGGGTGTCGGCACGTTGGAGGTTTCCATGGTCGATATCGGCAACGCTCATGTGTTTGTGCGTGCAGCTGATTTGGGCATGACGGGCACGGAAACCGCCGCCGAAATCGACGCCAATACAGAACTATGTGCGAAGTTAGAGAAAATCCGCGCCTACGCAGGGGTCGCCATGGGAATGATTGATGATCCGGAACGCGCGGCCGAGACCAGTCCGGCAACCCCGTTCGTCGCGATGATCGCGCCCCCCCAAGATTACTATGACGAAATCGGAGGGCGAACGGTAAAGGCCAATGAGAGCGATTTCCTATCGCGGCTGATGTTCATGCAACAGATGCACAAGACCTATGCCGGCACCAGCACGGTCTGCACCGGGGTCGCAAGCCGCATCCCCGGCACCATCGTTTACGAAGCGTGCCGACCTGAGGCCCGAGAAAATTTAGAAGTCAATTTCGGCCATCCTGCGGGCGTGATTGTCACCGAAGCGATTGTCGAGCTTGAAGGCAACCACTACGTCGCCAAACGCGCCACACTCGGCCGCACCGCGCGTCGGATCATGGAAGGTACCGTGTTCATCTAAATACTGAACCGAGCCGGGACTTATCTGTTGCCTGCTGTCAGCTACACACAGCGGTAATGATGATTTCAACCTTCAATTCTTTACGCGCGAGCTTCGCTTCGCCGCAGGCGCGCGCAGGTGCATGCCCTTCAGGAACCCAGGCATCCCAAACGGCATTCATTTCAGCAAAATCATCCATATCAGCAACCCAGATGATTGCCTGCAGAATATTTTCCTTCGAAGACCCCGCCTTCCCAAGTAAAGCGTCTACGCGTGAAAGGCAGTCTTTTGTCTGTTCAGTGACGGTGTCGCCACTTCCCACCTGACCACACAGATACACTACACCATTGTGCTTCACGATCTTGCTCATACGTGTCGCGGTTTCCATACGTTCAATCATTTGATTAAGTCCTTTGCCTATCCGTGTTCACAACTTTCAATGGCATCAAGCCTGAAGCTTAATGCACAATCATCTTGTATTTCAGTCTTGGCAGCATTGCGGTAAATCTACGTGCGAAATCAGCGTAGCACGCCGACCATACTATGCCGCAATGTCGATCCTGCGACGAATTTCAGCGATGTGAGACGGGCCAACCCCACAGCAACCTCCAATGAGCGTTGCGCCTTTATCGGCCCAACCAAGCGCATGATCGGCATACTCGTCTTGTCCGAAGTCACCTCTTGTCGCGAGTGCGTCAACGCCCCCGCCAGCCTTTAGGTCCGAGGCTGACACATAGCCATTCGCCATCCCACCGAAAGGGATGTTCAGTTTTGAGAGCACGGCCATAGACTGTCCGATGGCTTCAGGCGTTGAACAATTTACGAGGATTGCCGCAGCGTTCGCTGCAACAGCCTCATCTACGCCAGCTTTCAATGTTTCACCCGAGCGAAGGACTGTGCCATCGCTATCATTCACCGTGAACGACACCCAAATCGGCTTCCGAGTCTTGGCAACGACCTCACAGACGTACCGCGCCTCTGCGACGGATGACAAAGTCTCGGCGATAAACAAATCAACCGCTGCCTCCTGCTGTTCCACAATGCGCTCATAGCTTGAAATTGCCTGATCTTTTGGTGGAACCAAGTCTGCATGGTAGCTGGCGACAAGGGGCGGCAGACAACCAGCGATGAGAACTGATTTTTGTGTTTTATCCCGTGCTCGTAAGGCGGCCTTTATGGCAGCTTTCTGGAGGGGCTCGAAGAGTGATATATCCGCATCTCTCTTCAAGCGTTCGGGTGTCGCAGCGTAAGCATTCAAGCTGATTAAATCAGCACCGGCTCTGATAAAATCACAATGAAGCTCGACCACCATCTCCGGGTCATCAATCATCGCCTGCGCAGAAAAGAGTGGCGTTGCTGTTTTTCCACTACGAAGGAAAAGCTCTTGCCCCATCCCGCCGTCCAGCAGCGTTATTTTTTGTGTCAAAGCCTACTACCCCGCTGTCGCTACCTGCACCTGGCCAACTTGTCAGATATTTCGGCCCCCTACACAATCGATATCGGCCGCATTTGCCCTCTCAATGGTACCCCGACACGCATATGATGATACCTGTCTTTGGGTATTTCCAAGGGGATGCCATGCGACACATCTTGTGCTACTCGTCCGTATCATTCGAAAGAGTGTAAGCCGTTGATTTTATTGAAGTCCGAAGCCAGCCTAGGCTTTCGGAAGGGATGGGGTGGCTGATGGGATTTGAACCCACGACCCTCGGCACCACAAGCCGATGCTCCCTGTGCATTAGGTCAAACTCAAGTGTAAGAATTTTATAAAAATTGGCTGTTTTATTGGTTTTTATGTGGTTTTTGTTGCCTTCCACAGCATAAGGCGGTAGCAAGGTGTAAGCGATAATTGTTGCCTTGACGTTGCCTTAGGCCTTCTGCGGGGGAGTGATGATGCCAAACAATATTCCAGACACGGTCGCGCAACGTGACCGTCTTGAGGCCCTAGATGGAAAGCAAACTGATTTCACAGACACAGGACCGAGACGCGTTCCAGGTCTAGCATTGCGGGTCTCGCCAACTGGTCAAAAGTCCTGGGTCATAACTGCCCGAAGGCCAGGACATAAAAACCCGAGTCGATTTGCACTCGGTGATTATCGTGACTTCACATTATCCGAAGCGCGCGATAAGGCGCTCGATTTCAAACGTAGTTTACGTGAAGGTATTGATCCTCTTGCTGAACGCACCGCCAACGCTGCCAAAGCTAAGGCAGAAAGATTGGAAACAATTGATGAGCTGATCGAACAATTCAATCAACGTTGCCTGGAGAAAAATAGAAGTGGAGCAGAACAAGTCGCTCTGATGAACCAAGATGTACTCCCGTTCTGGAGAGGTCGAAATATAAATGACATCACACGCAAGGATGTGAAGGCAGTCGTCATCAAGAAAAAGAAGACAGCTCCGGTCAGAGCTAATCGCCTTTTAACACTGCTAAAAACATTCTTCACTTGGGCAATTGAAGAAGAATTTCTCAAGGAAAACCCCGCTAAGGATATCAAACCAGTAACCCAAGAAAGCGAACGTGAGCGAGTTCTCGATGATAACGAACTGCAAATCTTGTGGACGGCAACCGACAAGATGGGAGCTCCTTTCGGGGCAATCACTCAACTATTGATGCTATCCGGCCAACGTCGACAAGAGGTCGCTGGCATGAAGTGGCCTGAAGTCGATTCAGAGAAAATGCTTTGGGCAATCCCAGCGGAGCGAAGCAAAAATAAAAAGGCTCACACGCTCCCCCTTACACAAACGATGCTAGACATTATTAACGCCCAGCCAAAAGTTGCAGGGTCGGAGTATGTGTTTCCGTCAGGTCGAAGCCCGATGACAAAGCACGTCTCAGGTTACTCAAAGGCGAAGAAACGGCTTGATAAATTCAGCAGTATCAGTGATTGGACGCTACATGACTTGCGTCGAACTGCTGCGACAAACATGGCCCGCTTGCGCGTGCCTATCCATATAATCGAAATGCTATTAAATCATCGTAGCGGGACGCTCAAAGGCGTAGCAAAGATATATAACCGATACGATTATTTAACTGAGTCACGTAGCGCCTTAGAGGCTTTAGATCGACTTATGTTGAGCATCCGAAACAACGATGAGCTTGTAGTCGTTCCCTTGAGGCCGAGCAATTATGGATGATTACAAAAAGTATTGTCCCGACAATAATGTTGAAGAATTCGATCAATGTGCGCGAGCGCTTATTGAAACTCTGATAGAGTTCAGGGTCAGCCCACAATCAAAGCAAGGATACGCGAAGGGAGTTCAGCGAAATCTATCTCAACTGCGCAATGCCTTAAAAAAAGCGCTCCAGTGCAAGGATACAACTGCCGTGATTCATGGGCGTCAGATCGATAAATTGACGGCAGGAAAAGATACCTCAGCCACCTTCGCCGACCCCGAAGCTTACGGCATAGCGATTGGCAACTTGGGCATTTTAAACCAGTTAAATGAACTTCTAGATAGCGATTACACAGAGAGAAAGTTAGATTCTCGTCGCAGCGCTGTTGCCATAGTTGCAAGTAGTCTGTGGCAAAAGCATGGTGGCACTATTACAACAAGCCAAGGTAACAACGAAAAACTTTTCACATCGTTTCTCGAGCGAGTTTGTATGGATGCGGGATTAGACTTCGATGCAGTGAGGTTGACGCGCGACTTTCTAAAGTGACCTGTCTGGGCGGATTTTGCCCACCGCCGTCCCTGCTACTCTGCGACGCTTACGGCCTACTAGGAAACTCCAAGAACCTAACTAGGAGTTCTCTATGACCATCGCACTTCTTACCCGATACGACCTAATCAAAAGATATCCTGTTCCCTCCTCCCGTCCTGGCCTTCGCGCGTGGATTAAGAAGCTAGGATTTCCTAAGCCACGATATGCTAACCCCAATACGCCTTTGTGGTCACCTGACGAGGTCGACGCTTGGTTCTTAAGCCGCCCTAGTCATCACTTGGATGCGGGGCGTGTAACCAATGTCTAAAATGGAAAACCCCCGCGCGTCTGCAAACGCGCAAGGGTCTATTCAGGGAGTAGTAGTCACCCCTGATAATACCCTAAAACCGGAATTGATAAAAGAGTATGTGGCGTTAGTTCACGCTCGCGCCGCCGGTCTTGAAGGAAAGCTGGTTCTGGCGAGCTATGGCGAGAACCCTGAAACCGGCCAAAGCATTTCGGCCAGAAACCTACACTTCGAAATTGGTGACGTTGACGGCATGACCGAAGCCGCATTTGCGTTAGGCAATCACCAGCACCGAAATATATATATCCCGCTCGCCGTTATGCGTGCTGACTTGAAGCGTGCGGCTAAGGGTAGCGAAGCTGATATCGAGGCGGTCCTAGGTTTGGTAGCGGACTTTGACGATCCAGACGCGGCTAGATACGCGAAGCGGATGCCCGTTGATCCTGCCTTGGTGATGGAGACAAGCCCAGGCCGATACCAAGCCCTTGTTCTATTTGATACGCCACAAAAGCCAGCCGATGCGAAGCAACTGGCTATAGGACTAAAGCAAGCTGCCGCGTGTGACCACGGGACGGCAGACCTTTCCCATGTGTGGCGTGTTCCCGGTACTTTGAATTGGCCGAATAAAAAGAAGGTGGCCGAGGGGCGTAGCCCGCAGCCGCAGCCGGTAAAGATTGCTGAGCCGTGGATGGGCGTGTTTACGAGGCCGAGTGACTTCCCTTCCCAGCCAACACTTGAGGCAAAGAGCCCAGATAAAAAGCCAACGAAGGATGACGATAAATCCGCAGCGATTTGGACCCTAGAGACTGACCTGCAAGCCCTGATAACAAAGGGCGTTCCGGTAGGTGAACGCAGCGATCAATTTTATCATGTGGTCGGGTGGCTAAAGGACAAAGGCTTGTCGCGTGAGAAGATTACAAGTTTATTGGAAGCCCACCCTAACGGTATCGCAGAGAAATATAAGGGTCGTGTTGGGGCTCAAGTTGATGCGTGCTTTTCTCAGATTGAAAATAACACGCCGCCGCTGAGCAATGCATCGAGGCATGGTGTGAAGCTCTACACCATTGACGAAATCGCAAACCGGCCACCGCCCGAATTTTTGGTTGATGGGTTATTCCCCTTAAAGGGTGTTGCCATCGTCGCGGGTGCATCCGGCCACATGAAGTCCTTCGCCATGATTACCATTGGCATGAGTGTGGCTTCAGGCACGCCGCTGGGTGGTCGGAACGTAAAGAAAGGTGACGTGGTCTATATGCTGAACGAGGGGCAGAATGGCTTTAGCTATCGGGTCAGAGCGTGCCGTGAGTTTTATGATATGGGCAGCGTTAACGGGTTTCGTGTTGCTGAATGTACGCCCAACCTAATGGACCCAAAGTCCCTCGAACCATTTGTTGAGGCCATCCAGGCGGCAGACGTATCGCCCCGATTAATCGTGATAGATACGTTTTCCAAGGCAACGTATGGCGGCGAAGAAAACAGCGCGAAGGATATGTCGATGGCGATAAGCAATGCCTACGCGATTGCAGATAACTTTGATTGCCTTGTGGTTCTGGTCGACCACATCGGGAAGGATGAGGCCAGAGGTATGCGTGGTTCATCGGCTAAGTACGCCAACGTCGACGCCGTGTGCATGGTTAAAAAGCAGTCGCTACCCTTAAAAACTACCGTCCAAATGACCGTTGCAAAGATGAAAGACGGTGAAGATGGAAAGAAGGTTCAGTTTGATATGCGGTTAGTTTCCGTCGCCGGTGAGAGAGTTCCTGCTTTAGAAGCTCAGCTTGGCGAAGGTGAGAAGCTCGGACAAAGAGACTGGATACGCCTAAAAATTGCGAGTGATGGCTCAGCCTCAAGGGATGCGCTTCAATCGGAATTCCTGTTGGAATATCCTGAGAGTTCAGCCAGTAGCTTTCGCAACCACATAAGTGCGCTGAAAAAGGCTGGCGACATAAGTGAGGACGCGAACGGCTACACTTGCGATGCCGCTTTTTAAGCGCATCCCAAGAGGTCATTTTAAATCGATTGTAACGCCCCTCTTCTCCCCTATTAGCTACAGGCAGCCGTAACTATGATTTCAACCTTTAGCTCTTTCCGAGCGAGTTTAGCTTCGCCACAGGCGCGCGCGGGAGTGTGGCTATGAAAGCGGGCCCTGAGACGGCAACCTGGGTCCACGGTAGTTTCGCGACAATTAAGCGGCCGACTGTTAATCGCCTGACGCGATCAAGCTCCTGGAGGATAAAAGCAACAAAACGGACTTTCGGATAGCTCCTGAAATGTGGCATTGTCACATTAAAATAGCGGGGAGATTGCAATGTTCGGCTTCGGGAAAAAGAAAAAGCTACATGAAATGTCACGACAGACAATTTCTCAATTCCACGGGTGGGTGCAAGGGCAACCCGCAGAGGTGTTAGGTGAGTTGTTGGATACGGCTGATCGAGTTCGATTTGATATGAGCATGACCGATACAGCTCGAGAGGCTGAGAAAGTATTTACACAATTTTTCGAAAACCCGTTCTCCATGCAGGAGCAACAACTTCACGCTATGCTTGATTGGTGTACGGACGTATCCGGCCAGTTCAAAGGACAGGGAGACATGATTCGACTTAGTGGCTTGTCGGTATGGGTTTGTAATGGCGTGTGTGCAGCACACACAGATTTGATCCCACTCGGCTCAGCTTTGTGGAAGGACTTGGTGCGGGGTAAGGAACACTCACACTCATTTGAATGGGAAAAATACGAACTAGTACTTAAGCAGTTCGGAGCGAATGTTTCCCTATGACGCGATCTAATGCTCAGCGTGCGATGAAATATAAAGCGGGGGTGCAATATGCTTATAGCGTCTTTTTCTAGGGGCAAGACGAGATGGTTCATTTGTATCCTGACAATTTTATTCGTCGCTGAACCGGCTCACGCCAACGGGATTGAAAGATTAAAACAGTCCAAAGCTAGTGTTCTGGATATAGGACTGAATAGACTGAATTTGGCTCTGCAGAGCCGAAACCAAGAATTCTTAAACAGTTATGCTTTCCAAGCGTCCAAAGGAAACTTAGAGCGCTATAAAAGCATCCAGAAGATTGATGGAAAACTTTGGGCCAGATATGACGCTCAAAAAAAGAAGATAATGGTCGGCTATTGGCCGGGTAACGGAGAAGTCTTAAAAGGCGAATGCGGCGCTGTTTTTCATGGCATAAGAAGTATAGCTGGTCTCGATCCTAGAACGCTATCCCCCCATCATGGCTTCTCTTCATTCTCTGTTCATTTGTCTTTAGTGCATGACGTTTTAAAAGCGGATAAGACGGAGTTGAGAGCGTTGGACGAAGAAATTGTACTACACGTCTATTCATACCCAGTTGAATGCTGGGGAACCTTGTATAGCGAAGATCTAACAATGGAAGTTAAAGAATAATATTGCCTGTATTCGATTATAGAATAGCCGCCCCAATCGTCCTGAGCAGCTGTCTAGTTCGCTAACCGACTCATTCGCAAACCTTAGTAATACCGGCGCCGTAGCAGTTTCCTGATGGAGAGTCTCCTCCGTCGCCTGCAAAAAAATAACCGAAAAGCCCCATCCCAAGTATAAGGATGACAGCCATGATTAAGTCGGGACGTGACCGCTCATGCTCTTCCTTCATTTCGCGGTTTTTTTCAGAAGTCTTCGAGTTATAGCTTAGAGCAATGTTTTCATATGCACGTCGCCAATTAGCGTCTTGTTCATGCGCCCAAAAAGCTAACTCTATATCTTTAACTTCTTCAATTGGCCGAGTAACGATGGGTGATTGTTTGCACACTAAGGCCAGCATTGGCCGTAAGGTTTTAAGATCGGCGAAATGCAGATCATCGAAACTCGGCATGTTCGGCAGCTTCCTTTTAAACAAAGCTTACTACCTCACCGCCACAACCTGCACCGACCCGCCCAGCCCGCCGCACTCATTACACCGCGCCTTAGCGCCTATCTCAGTCAGCGTAACACTCCCACCATACTTTGCGGCAATCGCATTCACGTCGATATCTGCAACGCGCTTACAGGCGTCACAGAACACACGTAGGCCGTGATTGTTGGATAGGAGGTTGGCGAGGGTGGCGGTCATGTCTGCATTTTAACAGGAAGCAGACGTTTTTCCATAGTGGGTCAATGGTCTGCTTGTAGCTAGCTCCAGAAATCAATACAGCGGAGAGAAATGGTGCAAGAGGATTAGGTCGAATCCGCCACCTTAGCCTTTGCCTTTGCCAGTCGTTGTTTTTTTGATGCCTGAATCTGCCGTCGCTAAAACTTTTTCTTTAACTTTTTTGGGCTTTTTGGCTTCTCGATTGCCTCGTTGATTATTACCTTTAGCCATTATGGTACCCTCCGGGTGCTAAAAACTTAGGTCGTCAGACCTAAACGTGATCGATTTTCTCCCGCGAAATCGCTGGTTGCAAAATTACGAGGCTTCCGCATCAAGGGGGCCTAATCATGGTGTTAATTCAAGCGTGGCAACCGGGTGATGTCGCGTTTTGTCACTATTGTGGGTTAGCCCGTTATCCGCAATTCGGAGGATCATTTGTTCATAATCCATTTCTAGATTGAGTAAACAGGCTCGATAGAAATACCCCTTTCGAAGGCCCGGCATAAGGTTTGCCTCGATAAAGTGCGGGACCTGGTTAGCATCCATTTTAACATCAATGCGACCAAAAGATTTTCCGCCCAGTGCCTTAAAGGCAGCTTTTGCCAGATCAGAAAGTTGCTTGTGAACGAGGATGTCGGTGACTGCGGTGACCGTCTCACGGTCAAATTTCTTAATGTCGAAATCCAGAATGCGATCGCCATTTTTGTTTTCGTCCACGATAATTTCTATCGGCATTGCCGTCAGCTTCTGACTGGCGTTGTCTTCGAAAATGCCAACGCTGAATTCTCTGCCGGATAAGTAGGTTTCTACCAGGCAGGGTAATGCCTGAGACTGATGAATATCCATGACTTTTGAACGAAAGCTTTCAAAATCATAGACGATTGAGTTGGCATCAATTCCCCGGCTATCACCACCAGTTAGCGGCTTCACAAACAGCGGGTACTCCAGCGGGACGGACCCTGCCGTCGGGTGAGTGTCGGGGGCCGTTATAAAGTGACGGGCTGTTGCGACCCCTGAGTCGCGCATAATGTTTTTTGCCCGGCTTTTGTCTGACTCTCTATCGAGCGCTTTTCGGTTGGACGCCATATAGGCAATGCCATGACGGTCGAGAAAATCATTAAGCCACAGGTCGGTACCACTGAAATTGAAATATTTCACACCAGAGAATACGAGATCTGGCTTTCGCGTCGCCAATTTTATCAAGTCAGCTAAGGTGTTGATGCAGGTAATGACGACGCTTTCATAGCGACTGGACAGAATGCGTAAAATTAGGTTTTCGTCTAATCCGATGCCAATGGATTTTCTATTCTTGGTGACGTCTATGGCATCGGGAATAGTAACAATCTCGATCGTCTTGCTCGACTTCGTCGTCGTAATGGCCGTCGGAAGGATGGACGGCGGATGGTGTAGGCCTTGGTAAGGCGCTGGCAAAGCACCCAAGATCATTTCATCAGGAATGTTCGTCGCTTTCGCGTTAATTGTTTTCAAAGCACGCCTTTCTCTAGAGGGCATGAGCGGGTTCGCTCCATGGAAATGGAGCGGAACGGCGAAAGCTGCGGACACCGAAGGCGCCGCCGGGCTCACTTAATTTTAAGGTTAGGGCGTCCCGATCTATCTCGATCGCGATGCTTAAACAGCGTCAATTTGTATAGGCTTTAGCGCGCAACACCAACGATCATGTCAAGAAGGCGACCATGCAGTGGGCCAACACCTCTAGGATGTAGCTATTATCGCCCAGTTCGTGGATAGAAATGTTGGACGCTGTATTTAAGAATACCACAGCGCCATCATGATATAAGGTCATGAGGCGTGGTTGCCGTCAAGGTGATTGTTTTCGGGGGTCGGCAGCATTCCTATGACAACACTGTTGGCGTCGATAGTTAGGGTCGCGTAACGGGAATTAAAGTCGCCGCTGAGAGGGCGAAGATTAGAGTGATCTCAATATGCTTCTAGCCGTAAAGCTCGACTATTTAGGGGGCTGTATTTTTCTGCAAGCCGCCGAGCGAAGCGTCTCCGAAACCAAATCATACGCCAATAATTAGCAACTCCAGTGCATTCACCTCAGTCAGCAAATGACAGCATAGGGTCATCAACGGACCTCGACAATCCAGCCTGATAATGTCCGCTTACAGATCATAACCAGTCTCGATGACGTGACCTCAATCTGGTCCGCTTGTAGCCAAAAGGGGAATATAGATATTCTGATCCACGTCATGTACTTTCTATCGACAGGTGCGAGAAATGGCGACGATTTGGAATTTCGATGAAAAACATTTTCTCTTCTTATCCAGTTGCCAATATTGGAAGGCATTTTGGGCTGACATATTTTGACATTGGTTCCAGAGGCGGTTTTCAGGACGACCTATACCCCATTGCCTTTGCTGTAGATGTGGTGGGGTTCGAACCTGATCCAGAAGAATTTGAACGTTTACTCCACCGACCGATTGAACCGTGGAGGTCGGTTACACATTTGCCATATGGTGTTGGAGATATATCTGGACGCCAAAAACTTTTCATACCAACCGACCCGCAATCAGCCTCTTTATTAAAACATAATACGAAGATCGGACGTAAGTTTAACAAAACACAGTTTTTTGAAATTGATCGAACCGAGGAAATAGAAACACTTTGTCTGAAAGACGCTCTTGAAAAAACGACTCTCAAATCAATTGATTATTTGAAAATTGATATTGAAGGGGCGGAGCTAGCTGTTTTCATGTCGTCTCCTGCCGTAATGGGCGACGTGCTGGCGATTAAAACTGAGGTTTCCTTTTTGCCATTTCGCAACGGCCAACCGCTGGCCAGAGATGTTGATCTCTTCCTAGAACAAGCTGGTTTTGAATTGATGGACATTGCCGAACCAGCCCATTGGCGGCGCCATGGACATTTAATACACCCCTATTATTCTTCCGAGAATCCACCATATTCAAAAGCACAGATCATGCAGGCGGATTGTCTTTATTTCCGAGATCCGGATAGTTTGGATGGTGATGTTACAAAGCTTCTCAAGTTAACCCTGATCGCTTTATCTTTTGGCTACTTTGATCATGCGTTGATGATCTTGGAACGATCAGAAGTTGCAGAATTCCTATCGACCGAGTACAGCAAAAAACCTATCGATATCGTCGGGCCACTATCAAGTGCATATGGTCGCAAGGCATTTCTTCAAGCATTCTATCTGCAGATCCGGAACATCATACCATTCGTTCGTTATCTAAAAAATCTGCTACGTTGATGAGCGCATTTCTAAGTTTGGAAACTTCGGCTTCGGGTCACAAACGGCCTAAGCAGAGCGGATGGTAATTAGTCCGCGTTCCAAGCATAAGCGGTAATTTTCCTCAGAATTTAGCCTTACAGGCTACTTCACATCTGCGAACGCCGTAGAGAGGAATTTATCAATCGTGGCCTTCGTCTTTGGATCGTGGGCAACAGGGTGACCTGTATCGACGTAAATAGCTTCAAATTGCCCTCTAAAGACATCTGAGCAGAGTGAGTTGTCTGAGACTTCCGTATCGTGGCGGCCATTGATATGCAGGGCAGGAATGTTTGATGAGGCTTTAAAGTTGCGCTTTGAGCAACCGAACCCGATTGCAACCACAGCATTGAAATCATCACCGCCATACTCAGCGGCAGCTATTCCGCCTTCACTGAAGCCAGCCAGAACCACCCTGTTTTGATCAACCCAATCGAATTGTCTAACGCGCTCTAACATTAAACGCGCTTCTTCGTGACGCCAGCCAAGTACACTATTCGCCCTTCCGCATGAACTTGATCTATTTGGGCGGGCAAAACTTGAAGGGGCAAACACCACGTAACCGAGCTCGTTAAAAATGCTGATGTGGTCGAATTGACGACCATTTAACCCTGAACAGCCGTGCAGAAAAACGACTGCTGGCAATGGTTCCTTTTGACACCCTTCATCTTGAAGGGTCAGCGGCCCAGTGAAGCACTCTGAGGTTATGGGAAAGCTCACCCTAGCAAAATCTACAATCTTCGACTTTGTAAGCTCACTTGTCGTCACACACCCTGCCGTGAGTGATATAGCGATTAAACATACTAATTTGGATATCTGCATTATCACCCAACCATGAGAAAACTATCTTGTGCATCGCCCATAAACCTAAAATCAGAAAACACACGTATCAACTATGGATACATACGTGGGTATGTTTAAGCGCATCACCCCTGATGCGCCCTACTCCGCATCTAAGGTGATGCGCTAGTGATGCGCTTTTTAAGTGATGCGCGCTGAAAGCCGCAGAAAACATAGGCTTTTGAGCGCATCTGGGGTGATGCGGAATAGATGCAGCCACAAGCGCATCACCACTCCCCCTCTGTAAGAGGGGAGTGGTGCGCGTGAGAGTGATTTGAGGTGATAAAACTTTGTGGATGTACTCAACCCGTCGCTGATTAGAAATCCCTGAGACTTCGCGTCCAGCGCTAGGCCGCAGATTTACGGACAAAAATAGAACTACTGGTTCTCCATAAAACTGGCAGCTCAAAGCCTAGCATCGGCTAAATAAACAGCGGCATCCGATGAATTAAATCAATCATTTCCAAGCGTTGGGTTGCTGTGGGTGTTTCAAGGCATCACCAAGGCAACAAAACCAGCTACGCCAAGACTTTTAGACCCCGGGGGTGCCATACCCCATACCCCGAGAAAATCGACGAGGGCATGATGTGTATGGTGGTCTGAAACTCGTTCTGAGCATAATTTTTTTGAAAATCTAACGCCTTCTACCACCCGTGTATCTCCCGCTGAAAGACACGCAATGATATATTTCATGTGTAGTTTCAAAGGAGAACACGATGAGCGGCAGACCACCGGGCTACCCCAAGACAGGCGGAGCCAAAAAGGGCAGCGTTAAAACGCAGACCCGCGCCGTGAAGGATGCCATCCGCAACGTGTTCTATGACCAGCTTGGCGGCGAAAAGTATCTGAAAAAGATAGCCGACACCGACCCCGCTCTTTTTTGCTCATTGCTGGCGAAGGTAATCCCCCAGGAAATCGCTGCCGAGGTGAACGTGAACCACCGAGGCATAAGCCTAGGTGATGCGATGATTGAGGCCGAAGGCCGCATTGAGGCTTACCACCAATCAAAGATCATCGACGTAACCCCAACGGAGCCAGCCAATGTTCGACGCGATTAGACGCATGAATGGCGGTTCAACGGCGCTGACTGTTTTTAGAATGGACTGGAGCAAAAAGATGGAAGCCATCGAAACCAAGCTATCGGAGATTAACTCGGAAATCAGCAAGGCCGAAGCCTTCTATCGTGACGCCGCACTAGCCGCCGATGAAGGTGGTCAGGCCGAAGTTAAGAAGCGCGATCAGGCTTTCAGCAAGATCGACAAGCTACATCGCCAGAAACGTGACGCCGAAGCTGCCCATGTGGCCGCTCAGGAGCGCGTAGAGCGCGATAATGAGAAGCGTCGGCGCGACAATGTCCGGCAGCAAGAAACGCTAATTACAGAACACCACAGACGCCTAGAACGGCACGCTAAAAAGATTGATGACTTGATTGGTGAGCTTGCTGAGGTGTCGAGCGAGTTTCTTGATTGCTGCGACGATTTGATGGCCGCTGGGGTAAAGCCCCGCATATCACACGCCGCCGTCCAAGACTTTCCTAGAGTGATCGGCAGTCACTTCAAGGGCAGTCGAATGGAGGTCGGTATCCGGCACCCCTTCGATAATGAGCCGCAACGGTTCGCGGATCGCTGCCCTGCCCTTGATGACGTACTTCGCCACCGGAGGGCCGTGTGATGCCCCGTGGTGGTTTCCGTATGAACGCCGGTCGAAAGCCAGGATCGCGCGACCTTCGCACCGTACAGCTTGAAAACGCCATGCTGGAAACGGGCGTTGATGACTTTGTTGGTGCCCTTGTGGCCGTGGTCGAAGATGACACCCAGCCCGAAAAGCTGCGCATTGATGCCTGTCAGACCCTAGCCGGTCGGATGATGGGCGGCGTTCTTGCCCCTTCCCAACTTCAACGCAAATTCACCGGAGCCGCAAATGACTGAGGAAGCCCCTGCCCCAACACAAACACCCGAAGCCCCAGCCCCTTCGCCGTCTGAGGCCGTTGCGAACTTACAAGCGGACAAAGAATGGACTGCCGATTTTAGCGGCACCAATGGTCGCCAAGCTCAGCTTCGGGCCGTTGAACGTAAGACAGCCCTTTTACGGCCCGCTGAGGACGCCAGCCCTGCCGTCCCTGAGCATCTAAAGGAAGCTTTAGAGGACAGCAGCACACGGCCACACGCTGAGCGGTACGTCCCGGCGCAATCGCCCGAGGAATATAAATTCACCTTTAACGATGCTGAGAGCTTTGAACACGCCAAAGAAATCACATCGCTCGCCCAGGAAACCGCGTTCGCAGTCGGTGCCAATCCTCAATTCGCTCAGGCAACGGTTAAGCACGTCCAAGAGCGTATTGCCCGTGTGGCCGAAGGTGCGTCGGTCGACGCTAACCCTGGCAGCTTAGACGCGGCTATTGAGGCTAGGTATGGCAGCAAAGCCACCGAGACAATCGAAGCCGCTGGTGAAGCCCTAGCCGCCATGCCGGAGCAAGGACGCCAATGGGTACAGAACACCCTTAGAACCTTGGACCCTGAAACGGCGACTTGGTTTGTCGGACGCCTAGCGTCCACTCGTCGGGCATCTCGCCCATAACCCGCCGTTAAACGGCACATAGAAAGGAATGAGAATGTTTGTATCTCAAAACCAAGCCGTTGCAGTGGCGACGGCATTAGCTAAGAAATTCTCCAGCATCGAAGGGCGTCCACAAGACAGCCGGACGGCAATCCCAACCGCCACGATCAACGACGGCGGTAACGCTGCCTATCGCTTCGTGTGCGACCAGGAAGCGGCCCGCCGTGCGCGTATCACGACCGCCCCAAGCGATGCTGCGGCAGACGTGGACGCTCGCACGAAGGACGTTGCAGACGCTAAGAAGGCTATCGGCGCTGCCAATGACGATAAACTCTCGCTGGTCGATGCGCGTCTAACGCTGGCAGTGGCCGAGGCAAGCCTTGTCTTTGCCCAGGCCCAAGCTACCGCCGCCGATGCCGTCGCACGTGCTGACAGCGAGGCTATGGCTTCGGAGTTGATTACCATTGAAGCCCAGGCCGCAGCCGAGGCGGCCCGTCTTGCCGTTGATGCCGTCCAAGCCGACCAAAAGGCCAAGGTCGATATGGTCAACGCTGAACAAGGCGACAAGATCGCACAAGCCCGCAAGAAACACCAAGAGGACTATCACGCCGTAAAGCGTGCCGAGATCCTCAAAGCGGCAGACGCCGTCTAAGCAATGAGAGTTGAACGTGAAACCCGTTACCGCATTCGCGGTATAGCCTGCCCCGGTAAGAGGTTCTCTTACGACGGGCAGGCTTACCACGTTGTCGAGGTTGAAGAGGTTATCACCCGTAGCGGACGTGTCGGCGACGTGCTGACGTTTGAGACAAACTGCGAGAACTGCGGTCAGGCGTTCCATTTCTCAAAGATGAAAAGCTATTTCCGGCCACTGAAACAGTGCCGGAGATGTGAAGGGTAGACGCTGCGGTTTTAATCACAAAAACGTTGCCTTGATGTTGCCTTGGGGGAGATGACCCCAGAGAACTCTCAAGGTAAAATCAAATAAGCAATTGAATAACAAAGAGGAAATGGGGTGGCTGACGAGATTTGAACTCGCGACCCTCGGCACCACAAGCCGATGCTCTAACCAACTGAGCTACAGCCACCACAAAGACGTCGCCTTCGCGAGAGGCGCATTCATTAGCCCCTCCCCCGGTGCGCGTCAAGGGATCGGATCAGGCATGCCTCGCCCTAAAAAACGATCTCAATCAAAAACGGCCCTTCAGCGGCAAGACCTTGTCTGATCGCCGAGACCAGATCGCCGGCATCATCAACGCGCGCACCCGGCACGCCCATCGATGCCGCCATGCCGACCCAATCAATATCGGGCTCGCGGAGGCTGAATAATGCGTCGGCGACATGGCCGGGTTTGTCGACGCCCATGCCTTTCATCTCGCCCTCAAGAATCCGGTAAGCCCGGTTCGAGAACAGCAAGATGGTGATATCGAGATTTTCACGCGCCATGGTCCACAAGGCTTGGTTGGTATACATCGCTGAGCCGTCCGATTGCAGCACCATGACCTTGCGATCCGGGCACGCCATCGCCGCACCGACAGCCATTGGCAGACCGTCGCCAATCGCGCCACCGGTGACCTGCAACCAACTGTGCGGTGGGGCGGCGTGGCTGTCCGGAAAAAAGCTGCGCCCGGTCGTGATGCTCTCGTCGACGATGATCGCATGTTCAGGCATCTGCCCAACGAACGCCGCCGAGATCGCTTCCGGGGTGATCGGGCCTTTGAGGGCGCTCGGGTCCGGCCCGGCGGCGGCCACGACAACGCCCGGGTCTGCATCCCCAGCCCCTAACGCATCGACCAGCAGTTCAAGGGCGCGAACGGTATCTTGTTCCGGCCCAGCAAGTTTCACGATTTCGGCACCTTCGGGTGCAAGGCGACTCGGCTTATCAGGGTAGGCAAAAAAGCTGACGGGCTCTTTGGTGCCCAGCAGAATAATTGCGTCATAGTCCCTCAACGTCTCCAGCGCCTTATCAACCGAGTACGGCAGTTTGTTGATCGAAACGCGCCCGGCGCCGCGATCGATGCGCCGGTTTGAGGTTTGCGCCAACAAATCGCAGCCGGTGGCGGTCTTGATTTTGCCGGCCAAGCTGAGCCCGGGCTCGGTCAGCACAGCCCCGCTCATGAAAATCACGGCGCGCTGATCGCTGCGTAAAATTTCTGCCACCCGCTGCACATCTGCAGCATCGACCGGCTTTGGACCATCCGCCAACAAGACGTCGCCGTAAATTTCAGTTTCGCTCCAAGCCGCATCGGCGGGCAGGATCAACGTCGCGATCTTGCCGGGCCATGACTTCGCCGCCGCCACCGCACGCGCCGCATCGGTGCCGACGTCGTCGGCTTTTTCTGTCGTGCATACCCAATCCGACACCGGCCCGACGATGCCTTGGATATCCGCCGTCAACGGCGCGTCGTATTTGATATGATAGGTCGCATGCTCACCAACGATATTGACCATCGGCACTTTGGCCTTTTTCGCATTGTGCACGTTGGCCAATCCATTGCCGAAGCCCGGCCCCAAATGCAGCAGCGTTGCCGCGGGCTTGCCGGCCATGCGCGCATAGCCGTCCGCCGCCCCGGTGGCCACATTTTCCTGCAACGCCAACACACAATACAGCAGGTCCAGCCGGTCCAACGCTGCCACGAAATGCATCTCCGACGTGCCCGGATTGGTGAAACAAATCTCGATACCGCAGTCCGCGAGGGTCCGCACCAGGGCTTCGGCGCCGTTCATATTGTTTGTGCTCCATTGCTGAGTTTTCGTGACAGGCGGCATCTATAGCGGCATATTGCCGCGAAATTATAAGAACACACAATAACCGGAGGAAATCATGCCGCAACTCGTCGATGCGATGGCCCGTCTTGGTACCGAGTCTGCCTTTGAAGTTCTGGCCCGCGCCAACAAATTGGCGCAAGGCGGCATGGACGTCATCAACCTCGGCATCGGTCAGCCAGATTTCAAAACCCCAAACCACATCGTCGAAGCCGCGATCAAGGCGATGCGCGACGGCCATCACGGCTATACCCCGGCGAACGGTATCCCCGAAGTGCGCGAAGCCGTCGCCGCCGACATCCTCAAATACCGCAAGGTCGAAGTGAACCCCGACAATGTCGTCATCATGCCGGGCGGTAAACCGACGATGTTTTTTGCGGTATTGATGTTCGGCCAGCCGGGCACCGAGATCATCTATCCGAATCCAGGTTTCCCGATTTATGAATCGGTGATCAAATTTTCAGGCGCCAAACCGATCCCGATGCCGCTGTATGAAGAAAACGGCTTTTCGTTTTCCGCCGAAGAAGTGCTGGGCCTGATCACACCAAAGACGCGTTTGATCATCATCAACTCACCCGCCAACCCGACCGGCGGCACCGTGCCCCGTGCCGAAATGGATAAACTCGCAGCCGGCCTTGCCGAGCATCCGCACGTCACCGTGCTGTCCGACGAGATCTATTCGCGGATGCTGTATGACGGGCGCGAACATGTCAGCATGCTCGAATACGAACATCTTAAAAATCGCGTCATCATGCTGGACGGCTGGTCCAAGACCTATGCCATGACCGGTTGGCGCCTTGGCTATGCGGTGTGGCCAGATGCCTTGGTCGAGCACGCGACGCGGCTTGCCATCAACTGCCATTCCTGCGTCAACGCGCCGACGCAGTGGGCCGGCAAAGCCGCGCTGGACGGCCCACAGGACGAAGCCGACGCAATGATCAAAGCGTTCGACGAACGCAGGCGCGTGATCGTCGATGAGTTGAACAAAGTCGACGGCTTCCGCTGCTCCGAGCCCGGCGGCGCGTTCTATGCGTTTCCTAACATTGAAGGTACCGGTATGTCGGCACGGGCATTGCAGGACGGCCTGCTCGAAAAAGCCGGCGTCGCAATCATTGCCGGCACCAGCTTCGGTGCGATGGGTGAAGGTTACGTGCGGTTCTCGTATGCGAACTCGACGGAGAACATCATCCGCGCGATTGCTCGGGTACGGGAATTCTTAGCGGCAAGGTAATGTAGCGCCTAAAGAAGAATCTGCGCGTCCAAGCCTGCGCCTTCGGGCGCACCGGTCATCAGGTTTAGGCACTGCACGGCCTGACCGGAAGCCCCTTTGCCGAGGTTATCAAGCACACCGCAGACAACAGCTTGTTTGCCGTCGTCGTGCGCAAATACGTGCAATCGCAATTCATTGGTGCCGTTCAGCGCTTCGGCGTCGAGCACGGGGCTACCGCCATGCACCAAGTCAGCGACGGTAACGAACTGGCGGTCTTCGTAGTGACTGGCCAGAATATCGTGCACGTCGGCGGGCTTTGGCGTGCCGGGCATCGCCTGCAACTGTAGCGGAATTTGGACGATCATACCTTCGCGGTAGCGCCCGACCGAAGGCACAAAAATTGGCCGCATCGTCAACCCGGACCATCTTTCGATTTCCGGCACGTGCTTGTGCGCGAGCCCGAGGCCATACACCCGGAATGGGGTATCCAACGGGCTTTCCGCTGCCGGGTCTTCGAAGCTTTGGATCATCTTTTTGCCGCCGCCGGAATAGCCCGACACCGCATTGATGCTGATCGGCCAATCCGCCGGCAGCAGGCCGTCTTCAACCAGCGGGCGCAGCATGGCGACCGAAGCCACCGCATAACAGCCGGTGTTCGCAACCCGCTTCGATGCCGCAATCACGGCCCCATGACCCGGGTCCATTTCCGGGAAACCGTAGTCCCAGCCATCGGCGGTGCGGTGCGCGGTCGACGCATCAACCACTTTGACATCAGGGTTGTCGATCATCGCAACGGCTTCGCGCGCCGCATCATCGGGCAGACACAAGATCGCAACGTCGCAGGCATTCAGCATCGCCTTGCGCCGCGCTGGGTCTTTGCGTTCCGCATCCGACAACGTCAACAGCGCGACGTCGTCGCGGCCGTCAAGGCGCGTGCGTATCTGTAAACCCGTGGTGCCCTCGGCACCGTCGATAAAAACACTTGTGCTCATAATCATTCTCCGCTGCGTGTCTTACCGGTCTAGGCCCGCGCTGTCATGAAAAATCTAGGCCCTCAAATCCAGGTTGGCGACAAACCGCGAGATGGCGTCGGTGGTCGGCGCTGGTTGTTCGAACTGCGGATTGTGGGCGCAATCGGGCAACATCTGCTTCTGCGCAGGTCCGCCGGCGCCTTTGATGATCGCGTCCACCTGCGCCACAGAACCATAGTGATCGTCTTCGCCCTGTATCACCAACAGCGGACATGAGATATCGGGCAGATATTTTTCCACATTCCAATGCCGGTAATCATCGCGCTGCCAGGTGTCGTTCCATCCAAAGAACGCCGTGTCCACGTTGTCGCCATGATAGCGGGCGAGTTTGGCGCGCAAATCGGTTGTCTCCCAGATCTCGCGTGCTTCGCGAATACCGGCCACGCAAATGTCTTCATTGAATACGTGCGCTGCCATCGTCACCGCGCCCCGGGTGCGTCCGGACATATCCAACCCCGCATGGATCAAGGCGATGGTGCCGCCGTCGGAATGCCCGATCAGGACGGTTTTTTCGATGTTAAGCTGATCCAAAATCTCGAAAAGTGGTCCCTGCGCTTCGTCTTCTTGATAGGTAATCGGGCGCGGCAAGGTGATCGGCGCGGAGCCGCCGTAGCCGGCGCGAGAATATACCAGCCCCGGCATATCCAAGCACGCCGCCAGCGTCGCCGGAAAATCCCGCCACATGCGTATGCAGCCGAGCCCTTCGTGCAGAAACACCAGTACCGGCTCGCCAGAACGCGGCGTGCGGTGCACGAAGGTGTATTCAAGCCGCCCGGCTTGCGTTTCCAGATGCTGATATGGGTGCGTATCCATGCCCTACTATCGCCGCCAAAGCGCCGCAAAAAAAGTCATGAAAAAATGCTGTTTACACACCACGCTCGCGCACCGAACATAGCGGTATGATTTTAGAAACCTCGACGACCTTCACCCAGCCGGATTTTGAACTCAGCTCCGGCGCCGTGCTGCCCACGCTTGATCTGGCGTACGAGACCTATGGCACCCTTGATGCCAATGGCGACAATGCGATCTTGATGTGTCACGGCTACACCAACAATCCCCATGCCGGCGGCGACGCCATGGGCTGGGCGGCGAATTTGTTGGGCTCTGGCAAAGCCATCGATACCGATAAGTATTTCGTCGTATGCTCGAACATGTTGGGCTCGGCGTATGGCAGCAGCGGCCCTGCGAGCATCAACCCGGCGACCAACAAGCCGTACGGCCCGGACTTTCCGAAGTACACCACACTGGACATGATCGCGGCACAAAAGCTGCTGATCGACAGCCTCGGCATCGCGCAACTAAAGGCCGTCATGGGCTATTCTTACGGCGGCCATCTGACGTATTTGTGGGGCGCGACTTATCCTGATCGCATGCGCGCGCTGGTGCCGATTGCGGGTGTCATCGAACGCAAGACGACGCCCGAAGACATCGCCCGCATCCGTGGTCGCTTTGTCGACTGCGCCGGTTGGAACGACGGGCATTACTATGGCAACGAAGACCTGCCCGGCGGCGTGCGCGAAAAGATGATCGCGGTGCGGATTGAAACGCTCAAAAATTACGGTCTCGGCGATTACCTTAAGGCGACCGTCGACGACCCGGCGAAGCGCGACCGGATCATCCATGACCGCGCCAAAACCTGGGCGCACCAGTTCGATGCCAATTCCCTGTCGATTCTGTACGAAGCCGGCATCGGCTCGAAAGCGGATGCGGCCAACATTAAGGCACCGTTGCTGAATGCGCTCGCCAATTCCGACAGCGTTGTTGATGTGAAGCTGGGGCAGCCCACCGTCGACCTGCTCAGATCCCATGGCGTCGACGCCACGTTCCACGAGATCGACACCCCCTACGGCCATACCGGCCCGATGCTCGACGCCCATGTATGGGCCGATACGCTCAGTGCATTCTTAGATCGCACGCCTTAGCGCACCGTCTGATCGCGTTATCTCAAGCCTGCCGAAACCGTGACATATCGGCAAATGCGGCGACGGCAGCACTGGCGATCACCGTCGAATAGCCTTGTTCGGGATACGGCACGTTCAACCCGCCTTTGACGACGGTCACCGACACCTTACCGTGCGGCAGCACCGCGCCCACGACCGCCGTGTCGACGGCACTAGGGTCTTGCACACCAATCGTCACCTCGACCACCAGATCGTTTTGAAAATCCAGCCCGAGTTCGCGCACGAAACTCAGACTTGAATGATGGATGGCGTCTTCCACGGCACGACAGGCGGCGCGGGTATAATTTTCGCTGCGCACCGACACGCCCGAGCCCATTTCCAAGATCACCCGATCAAGTCCGTTGCTCATTGTGCCGCACTCCCCGCGCCCGCGTTGCTTGCGATCAAATCCGGCACGTCCATCCGCACGACCACGGCGGCATGCGCCAACAGCGTCGAATCCGTGCCCTCAGGGGTGGCGATTTCCAGCCCCCCCTCGTGGCAGATCACCTCGATCTTGCCGTAAGGGAAAACCGCGGCAACGGCGGCTTTATCGATGGTCTCAGGCCTGGGGGCGCCGATCAAAACCTGGATATCCATATTCTCGCGCGGCTGCCCCAACACATCGGCGATCCGCAAAAAATTCCGCCACAGCGCGTCGCGCACGGCCCGCTCGGCGGCCTTCGTGCTATCGGCACCGCGAATATCGGTTCCCTGCCCCATTTGCAGGACCAAGCGTTTCAAAGCCATGACGTTCGTCTCCTAAAAATATCTGCGCCTAGTCTTAAACCGCGCCCCGGATCACGCAAGCCTCCCCCTCACCTAACCTCTCCCCCATAAATGGGGGAGAGGGATAACCTTACGTCAGGGTCCCTCTGTCCAACGCAGTGGGGGAGAGGACAGGTGAGGGGGACGCTAAAACGAAAAAAGGCGGTCCGAAGACCGCCCTTTTCCATCGTGTTCGATAAACCGCGTTAGCGCTTCGAGAACTCGACGCTTTAAATTCCAGTTATATTTCAACAGCTTATAGACATCCTAGTAAAACGAGCCTCATTCGAGCCTCCTGCTATTGCATCAGCTCAAGCTGTGCATACCATGAAGATCAAAGATTCCAAAAGATGTTTAGAGAACTGTAACCTCAGTTACTCATCGATTTTATCGAATAAACCGTAATCTTTATTTCTCTCTTAGAAATCTCTCAATTCAGCACTTCTTCGCTAACTTCAACACCCTTTATATTTCTTCCGCACACATTTCTCTGCGATTTTTTTTTGCTAGTTTATGACCTCTACTTTTTTATGATGCTGTCGCACAAAATCACTCATTACACCGATGACGACGATGCTGCCGAGACGGGCGTGTTTTACGACACGCTCATCTCTTGCATTGATGAAATAACACACATTGCGAACTCAAACGGGAATGGGATTGAACTGGAATCGGATGAACGATTAAAAAACATTACGATAGCTCAGTGCTGCCAAAAGTCTATTATTCACCAATGTCTTGAGAACTATGAGCCATTTATAAATATCTTTTATCGCTCATTCATAGGGCATGTTTGGCATCTGCATGGAAAAATATTTTTCTTTAAATTCACCATCCATATATTCAAAGCCAGCTAGTTGCCCAAAAATATTACCTGCTAAAGGTTCACCTTTATGCACTCCAGAAATACTTGCCTGAGCTACACACTCTTGTCTCTTTTCATCCCAATAGACATAATCAAATTGTGTTGAAGCGCCATCTAAGAAGTTTGTTTGATGCCTTCCTCGGTAGGTCATTTTGAGCGCTTGTATTAAATCATAACCCGAACTCAGACTTTTCAGTTTTCGACCGTCTGATTCTGCCGGGACATCGCCAACAAATGCTTCGCACGCTGATCGACCCTGGGACAGAGTCATGCAGATGAATTGATTTCCTCGACAACTTCCGTCTGAAAACCACATATATATTTTGTCAGAATTGACAAACCCTTTTTTCTCAAAAAAGTCTATTCGTTTTTGTTTTTGTTCTTCTTGCTTACGTGCTGTTTCGAGAGCTAATTCTTCTTCCTTTCTTTTTTGTTCGGCAAGTATCTCCGCCTTTTTCTTTAAATCTGCTTCATACTTATCTTTGTTTGTAAAACCTGCTTTTTCCGCCTGGCGGTACTCTTTAATCGTATCAAAGCCAGATCCAAAACGTTCGACATAATCCAACAAACCATCTTCACCAAAAGAATAATAGCAGCCAATGGGTAGTCCAACGATCAAAAATAGCCCCACTGATATAGTTTTAACCATATTTTTTAACATTTTTATTGTCTCCATTTCAGGTGATGCTGAGTTTATCTTTCGGTTGGAATAATAAGTTGCAAAGTGGAATTTATATCTAGGGGCTGACATAGATAAGGAATTTTCTTTATGAGTGTCAGATGGTTAGCAGCAGACGCAAAAGCAGGTTACCTGCAAGTATTCAAATAGAACTGATTCGTCATTTTGTGGCAGGGTCTTCG
>Ga0129324_10000109_pt1 | contig 55006 bp, 57 predicted proteins | sample CPBDNA_7_FD_96879 | JGI IMG/M metagenome (GOLD analysis project Ga0129324, IMG submission 96879) | Freshwater to marine salinity gradient microbial communities from Chesapeake Bay, USA - CPBay_Spr_15_0.2_DNA | ecosystem: Environmental > Aquatic > Marine > Coastal | place: USA: Chesapeake Bay... | reverse complement strand
ATTCTCATTAATATCATATTATTTATGAAAATCTATACTTTTAACTGTGATATAGTGTTCCCTTTTGCCAGATGATGAATTATCTTAGGATAAAAGCTTTCTTTTTGACATAGACCCGATGAATTCTGTTGTATATGAATGCTTTTCTTTGAGAACTCCGAATCCAAATCATCGTAATCGGGATTCGTTTTCTTCCAATCTATTAGGGATTTGAGACTTTTCCTGGAAACTTCTTGTATTGCGTTCTCCAGCTTAACAGTGGATCTCTCCTTTTCCCATACATCTTGGTCTTTGATATAAAACGTTTCTCGTTTGACATCCGTACAATGAATCGGTCTTTCATGAAGTGTCAGCAGACGTAGGTTATCCATTAGTATCTTTGTCATACCGTTCACAAAACCCAGTTGAGCGTTGTTCTCCAAATCATCATGACTGATCTCAATACGATCTATGAAATCTGAGAAATTAACTGCGTTCTTACACTGATCATTGAGAAACATATTGATATTAAAATGGTTATTCATAGTATTATTTGTAGTATTCCCCATTTTTCCCATCATTCCCATTATCATTTGCTTCATTTCTGAGTTCTCTTTCAATAAATATTCAATAGTTGAGTCGCCTGAAGTAGTATCTTTATCTATAACGGCAATAGTATCTTTTGATACTGAACATTTTCTTTTGTGTACATGTAAGCTTTGTCTATATTTATATATTTTACCACAATCATCACATATAAATTCGGCATTTTTTGGCATTTTATTGTCAGCATTTGTCAATATTTTATGTTTACGAGTCAATAAATGAGCATTATAATTACTTTGCTTAGAGCAGTTAAAGTCACATAATTCACAATGAAAATATTCGGCAGTTTTAGGCATTATATTTGTCAACATTTGTCAATATATATATGTTGACAGAAAAAATGCCTAAATCCTTTTCGTAGGAAATATTTAAAAAAGTTCAGTGTCATACCAAAAAAGTAATCCATTGGATTTCACTCGTATATGCTTTAAATTAGAAAAATGGTAAAAAATTAGAAAACTTTTCTAAGTTTTTTCTCATTTTGGACATTTTAAAAATGTCCATTTTTCAGAAAAAGTTTCATGGGTCTTCCATGTTTTTTTCAAGGATTCTCATTAATATCATATTATTTATGAAAATCTATACTTTTAACTGTGATATAGTGTTCCCTTTTGCCAAAGTATTAATTATTTTGGGATAATAAGACTCTTTTTTACAAATGGCAGTGGAGTTCAGTTGCATGGAAATGCATCGCTTGGAAAAGTCTGAGTCCAAGTCATTATAATCAGGATTTTCTTGTTTCCAATCCATTAATGATCTCATACTCTTCCTGGATACCTCTTGTATGGCATTCTCCAGTTTTTCATTAGATTGTGTCTTATCCCATACATCTTGGTCTTTGATATAAAGCGTTTCTCGTTTCACATCCGTACAGTGGATGGGTCGTTCCTGTATAGTTAATTGACTGAGATTATCCATTAATATCTTTGTTATTCCCTTGACAAACCCTAATTGTGCGTTATTTTCCAAATCGTCGTGACTTACTTCAATGCGTTCGATGAAATCTGAGAAATTAATTGCGTTTTTACATTCTTCATTGAGAAACATATTAATATTAAAATTATTATTCATTGTATTTGTGATGTTATTCGTAGTTCCGACTTTATCTATCATTTGCTCCATCATCTCATCCTTTTTCTTCAACTCCTGGTGCTGAATATGAATCTGTTCCATGAAATCATGACGCTGTTCTTTGATCTCATCCATTGCTTTGTAAAATAAAGTCTTGTAATCCGCGTCTTCAGTTTTGACGAGGTTCATTGTAGGTACCTCACATATCTTTTTATGTCTCCATAATGAACTGCGACTATTAAATGATTTTTCACAATTGTTACAGCATAGAGTCACGGCGAGTTTTGGCACTAAAGTTGTTTCATTTTGTTTCATTTTATGTTTACGGGTGGATAAATGTTTATTATAATCACTCAATTTATAGCATTTATAGTGACAAAGTGTACAATTATAATCTTCGGCGAGTTTTGGCGACAAAATTGTTTCATTTTGTTTCATATAAATGAAACAGAAAAAATCGCCGAGATTTTGCCGAATTTTTTCTTGTCGTCACATGCCAAAAATGTAATCCTTCCAAATTCACTCGTATATGCTTTTAAGTCAAAATTTCAAAAAATCCAAGAAAACTCTACAAACTTTTTTTCATTTTTGGACATTTTAAAAATGTCCATTTTTCGGAAAAAGTTTCATGGATCCCAACGGTTTTTTCAAGGATTTTCATTTATAGTATATTCAGTATAATAAATACGGATTGATACTTATTATGGTAATGGAAATTCCTTTTTGACAAGAAAAAAAAGGAAGTCAGTGTGAGAAAGGAGGAAAACAAAAAATTGATCAAGGATAAAATAGTTTAGATTTTATTGGAATATACTAATATAATGCTTACAGGGAAACAATTATATTTACATATGAAACCTCAACGGCTTAGTGTTACTGTACATAAACTGAAAAAAAAGGTATCGTTTGATAACAAAGTATATGTACGTGAAATATATTCGCGTAAATATTTATTTGACGAAGATCTAGTAAATGAGTTATGGTATACAGAAGAAGAATACAAATCATTTATATCAGGGAAGATTCAAAATGTCCCATTTTAAATCTTTAAGGGTTTAGAATTATGGAATATACACAATAAATGATTGAGCATTTCACAGTTTATCACATAATTCTTTGTATCGAGCTTCGGTTTCGTTTTGTATAATTTTCGATTGTTTATCGCGAATTAGATCATAATACCGTAGATTATCCAATCCCTTACCAACATTGTTCTCATAACGCAGTTCTTCTGGCAACGATTCTTGGTATTTTTTATAATTCACGATGTCTTGTTTATGTTGTTTTATGACAGCATCGTGAAGAATACGCGGCACTTTGTCGAGATCCAGTGCCATAATGCCCTTGAATCCATCGACTGTATTCATATATTATTTAAGTATATGAATATATTTTTATATGGTTACACTAACCCCTAAAAACCAGGTTCGCCAGTAAATACTTGCGGAGGGGTCGCAGCGCTTTCGCTTCCCATATTAAATATTTCTCCTAATTTCCCGTCAAACTGAAAGAAAAGCAAAACAGGAATGAAAGTACATGTAAACACGACGATGGTATCACGGACGATCAGTTTCAATGGTTTGTCCTTCTTTTCGACATATTTCATTTCGAAAATTTTATAAATGAAAAACAATATACTAATGACTACGGATAAAATGACGACCTTTTCCATATATTTATTTTTCTATAAATATATGATTTATTTAACGAATTCATCCCAGTATTTCGACACCTTCTAATAATAATTGATCACCGCTTCCATTGGTACTTTTCTCAATATCAAGAATGTCTAAATCGCCTAAACTTAAATTATCTGTATGAATTTTGATTTTATCGTTTTCGTCCTCGGCTTCTTCCTCCAATCTGCGTTCTAAAGCACGTGCGTTGCTAATTTCTTCCAAACGTTCGATGGTTTTAGGCGCTTCTATACTTTCTACGATACCATCTATGTCCTGTACTGCATCCATATCATTAAACGTGAGTTTTGTCACAACGGGCTGTTCGTCTTTGTTTATAATAGAAGGAACAATGGGCGGAGATTCATCTTTTGTCTCTTGTATCTTGACTTCTTTAACCGCGTCTTTCTTGGGTTCTTCGAAATTGACTTCATCTTTCTTGGGTTCTTCCACATTTTCGATGATTACTTCTTCTTCTTGTTCATTCGACTCGTCCATGTATGCTTTGATAATTTCTTCAGTAGGAATGCTATCGCGAATAGTGGTGAGAATACATTCTTGAATCATTTGTTCGAATTCACGGTTATTCTTTTGCTGGGCCAATGGACTAATATTATTTTCGAACAAATAAACATTGGCGTATACTTTTCTAGCAGCATGAATATACATTTTATGAATAAATGTGTCTAATTTAGGTATGGAAATATCGATTTGTTTCTGCTTATTTCCCACGCGGATACAAGTGAGCACTTTTAACTGAATAATATGTACACATGAGATCAAGTCTTCTAAATAATTACAACCGCTACGTTCGATAATTCTATTTCTTTCGGTTTCGATGATCACAGCATTCCATTTGGGTATTCGAGTTAATAGATTTTGAAAAGTCATTAAATACTTTTCTTTTTCCTCATTTTCGCAACACATTTTCCAGGATTCATTGAAAATCGAGCGTATACCCTCATTGATTAAAGGTGTAAAAATACTCACCAATCTACTACACCATTCATTGCGCGATTCATGTAAATTTGCTAAAGCAAAATCGTCCATTTTATTTTTATCACATTTTTAAAATGATTGTTGAACGAATATGTCAATATTTGGAATTCATCTTACCGTTTTCGCAAAATGAAAAATATTATGATATTCAAGTCCTACTATATAATTTATATCACAGTGAAACATATAATTATGAATATATAAATGATAAAGTTGATGTAGATCTTTGACCTGTTTTAAGACCTTATCAAATAGAATTTTGTAAGTATTGTCATATTCGTAAATGTGCGTCCATATTTCTTTCGGAAAATATACCATATATCCATTTGACGATTTAAAATAATATGATTAAACGATAAACTAAATTATATTGATGTGTTATATCGATATAATTATCTAATTATGCGCTACACATTTCGCACGGTTCATCATCGCCGAAACTACCACTACGCAATTCTTTTCTCTCGGGTTCAATAGTGAATTGTTGAGCATGATGGCGAGCGCGGCGACGTAAATAATAAATCCCCGTTTTCAATCCCTTGGACCACGAATAGAAATGCATCGACGTCAGTTTATTATAATCGGGTTCTTCAATCCATAGATTGAGGCTTTGACTTTGACAAATATAAGCACCTCGGTCGGCCGCCATATCGATCAAATGTCGCATGGGTATTTCCCAAACGGTTTTATATTTGTCTCGAATATGTTGAGGTACAGATTCAATATGTTGGATCGATCCATTATTCGCAATAATATTATTTTTAACATGTTCATTCCATACATCGAGATCCATTAAATCGCGCATCAGATACTTATTTGTCATCATAAATTCCCCAGCGATGGTTCGGCGGTTGTATATATTGCTGGTAATAGGTTCGAAACATTCGTTCACGCCTAGAATCTGTGAAGTGGATGCGGTTGGCATGGGCGCCACAAGTAGTGAGTTACGTAAGCCAAAGACTTGAATATGTTCTTTAATATATTGCCAATCATATCGATCACTTGGTTTGGTATTCCACATATCAAATTGAAGGATACCTTCACTTGCTGGCGATCCATCAAAAGTTTCGTATTTGCCCTCGCTTTGTGCCAATTCACATGATTTTTCTATAGCGCCATGATAAATGGTTTCGAATATCAGGGTGTTGATTTTCCTGGCCTCGTCGCTATGAAATGGTAAATCCATCTTCATAAACACATCGGCCAGTCCAGATACTCCGATACCAACGGGACGATGTCGCATATTGCTACGGCGGGTTTTTTCGGTGGGATAATAATTTATATCAATGACGCGATTGAGATTTTCGGTAACAATGCGACTGACTTCATGTAGTTTTTCGTAATTAAACGCACCAGATGCGTCGACATATGTGCTCAAAGCAATACTGGCTAGATTGCAAACGGCGGTTTCATTTTCGTCGCTATATTCGACGATTTCGGTACATAGATTGCTCGATTTGATGGTTCCTAGATTCTTTTGATTGGATTTCTCATTACATGCGTCTTTGTATAATAAATATGGTGTTCCAGTTTCCATTTGCGCATCGAGGATTTGAAACCATAGATCGCGGGCATTGACGGTATTTCGGCCTCGTTTCTCGGATTCGTATTTTGTATAGAGTATTTTGAACTCGTCGCCGTATACATCACCGAGTCCAGGGCATTCGTCTGGGCACATCAATGTCCAGGATTCGTTGTTTTTCACGCGTTCCATGAACAAATCGGGCATCCATAGAGCATAAAAAAGATCACGTGCTTTAAGTTCTTCATCGCCGTGGTTCTTGCGCATTTGTAGAAACAGTTCTATGTCGGCATGCCAAGGTTCGAGATAAATAGCAAAAGAGCCATTGCGACGCCCCCCACCTTGATCAACGTACTTGGCAGTATTATTGAACACTTTTAACATGGGTACAATACCGTTAGAGGAACCATTTGTTCCTCGAATATGACTACCAGATGCGCGTACATTATGTATATGTAATCCAATTCCGCCTGCCCATTTACTGATCATAGCGCAATCTTTCAATGTATTATAAATACCGTCAATACTATCGCTTTCCATGGCTTGTAGGAAGCATGACGATAATTGAGGTCGAGGTGTGCCAGCATTGAATAGAGTGGGGGTGGCATGTGTGAAATATTTTTGTGACATATGATGGTAAGTCTCTTTAACTTTTTCTAGATTGGCGCCATGAATGCCGATCGCAACGCGAAGCCACATGTGTTGAATCCGTTCCACGGGTTTACCGTCGATTTTCATGAAATATGCGCGTTCCAAGGTTTTGAACCCGAAATAATCAATGAGAAAGTCTCGCGAATAGTCGCACAAATCGTCAAAAAATGCGGCATTTTCAATTACGATTTTATGAAAAGAAGCAGCTAATAATGGAGAATGTTCGCCATGTTTGTCTCTAAAGTTGTATAGTGAGCTTATAACGTTAGAAAAAACAGGAGAGGTATTTTTTTGATGACTGGATATTATTATGCGCCCAGCCAAAGTGTTGTAATCATAGTGAATAGACGACATTGATGCGCACTGCTCGGCGCTGAGTTCATCGATTTTGGAAGTGGATATTTTGTCGAATAGTTGGTCAATGACTTTCATCGCCAATGACGTGTAATTGATTTTTAAATTCAAACTTTGTCCGATTTTCTTCATTCGATTCAAGATTTTGTCGAATTCCACAGTCTCGATGGAGCCGTTTCGTTTTATTACATGCATTTCAGCATCGTCGCTCATTATGAATTTTATAATAAAAAAATTCTATATTGTTTATTATAAATATTTTTAACCTATGTTTCATTTTTAGATTCAGAATCACCATCCAATTTCACCAGATTAATTCTTCGTTCTACTTCCAAATTATGTATAAGTTGATTGTCACTTTGATCGGTTTGCGTTACAGTGATGACTTTCTTATTTTTTTTGGGCGCTCTGTGATCAAACCCCGTTTCCTTTTCCTTTTGTATAATATTATATACATTTTCAATAACGGGTTGTGCCTTCTCGAACCAGTTTATATTGCGCGTTACCGCAATACACGAGAATTCATCCAAATACCAATGTACCACCCTTGTCTTACTATAACCAATGACCATCATACTATCACATTGGTCGCTTTGCCATCGATCGACTTCTTTGCGATCAGTCATCCCGAATGGTTTATATAAATATTTCATGTCCGAACCGAAATCTTTGACAAAATACATGACGATCCCTTTTATTTCGCGTTTATCTTCGTAGTATTCATCTTCGCTATATTCAACGAACCTTGTTTCCAAGAAATCGCATACATCTAGATCACAAGTTTCCATTTGAATTTGCATTTGAATCCAATACTCTTCTTTTGGAATACCCTTTATTTCGCGATTGTATACATTTTTGACTTCTAACATGCGACCGAATTTTTCATTGTTCGGTTCCACGTTTATTCCATCGGGAGAAGCGCCTATATATTTATATTTCGGGTGTTGAATACATCCAAAGTCTTCAATGGTCGTATTATATTTCAGCTCATATATCTTTATCGAAAGAGGTTCGAAGACATTGCCCCATTGAACACTGCCGAACAATTGTCTTCTATCGTGTCCCTTACATTTTTCATATATCAAACTATTAAGCTGTGCTTCAGTATTGAAAATTTTCCACATACTGCTAGCGGTTAATCGATTATTCCTATAATTGTGCCATTCATCTGTTCGTTGTGATGGTTGTTCAATATTGCGCAATGTGTCAATTTGATTGGCCAATTTGGGGATATTCATGTACCCATTATATTCTACATATGAACGATGCGCAAATTCGTCATAAATTTGGAAAAATGACATGATCTGTAAATACATGAAATAATGTACGTCGTCTTCGTCGTATTTCTCATACCAATGATTTAATAGCAAATCGCTGAGATCGTATACCAAATGTTGATAAAAACTTTCGCTCGCATATTGAAGAGGGTTAGTTGTCAGCTCATTGTATAAATATTCGAATACTACATTTTCAATTTCCATATGTTCTTCGTCGGTTATATTGTCAATTGGTCGCGGATCATATTCTTCTTGTAAATCATCTGTCTCATTTATAGTAGTTTCCATATGTAAATATATAAATAATAACTTTATATATTTAATTCAATCAATTTTTTATACAATGTTTTTTTCATCGTTCACATCTTTAACCTTATTATCTTCCACACAAATCGGTTTTAAAGCCTTGACAGTATTTGTTTTTTTTTCCATTGTTTTCAATGTAAAGTTTCGTACATTTTTATTGAAACATAATAGAGGAATATTTACAATTTCGCCTTTTTCTTTGTTATATATCACATCCTTTGTCTTTTGTAGTCTATGTTCGTCTAAACAAGATGAGAAAAACTGTTTTAGAAGTTTGACGTCTTTTTGTGACATATTATTGCTTTTACAATAGTTTTCAGAAAAGGCATGTAATTTCTGTAATTTGAGCGTTTTATTGAGTTTATTCCATGAATCTGCTTTATTTGAGCGCGTTTCTTGTTCCAATAAAGCATTTATATCTATTTCATTTTGTGTTTCCATATTATATTATAGTAGTAAATTGATTTTAACTCTTTTTAATAAACATTATTATATGGACTCCCTAAAAATTATTAATTTACCAGAACAACCAAAAAAAATAGAAATCACAAAGAAAGAGAAAAAGGAACGCGTAGTAATCGATAAAGAACATTGGAATTTTGATGAAAAGATATATGATCCTCGATACCAACTTGATATATTAATATCGAAAAGCGATGAAGAAGGATGTTATAAAAAAATGACACAACAAATAAATCGTAAACTGAATTCATATAAACATCAAGATATAACAAAGAATCTATTTAATCCCGATAAAATCATCAATAATTCGCAAATCCTTCGCCTTCTTGAATCGCGTGAACTTCTTTGTTATTATTGTAGGAAAATGGTTAATGTTTTATATAAAAATGTTCGAGAGCCGTTACAGTGGACACTCGAACGGATCGACAATGATTATGGTCATAACCATGACAATGTTACGATAGCTTGCTTAGAATGTAATTTGCGCCGACGTACGATGTATCATGAACGTTATGTATTTACAAAACAATTAGTTATTAAAAAAATATAAACCCTGTTCTATGATATATTTAATGGAAATTCACAAAGAAATAAACGAAAAGTTGGATTACTTTTACGAACAGAATAATATACCTAATATAATTTTTCATGGTACGAGTGGTTGCGGTAAAAAAACGATACTTATAAATTTTTTGAATAAAATATACAATAATGATCCCAAGAAAATAAAAACCAATGTCATGACGGTGAATTGCTGTCACGGTAAAGGGATTAAGTTTATACGCGATGAATTGAAAATGTTCGCCAAAATGAATTTACAATACAATTCGAATATCAAATTCAAGAGTATCGTACTATTGAATGCTGATAGTCTTACGAATGATGCCCAATCCGCTTTACGTCGATGTATTGAGCAGTTTTCATATAATACTCGTTTTTTCATTATTATCGAGAACAAGGAAAAGTTATTGAACCCGATAATTTCGCGTTTTTGTACGATATTTATACCTGAGTATATGGATGACGGCAATGTTATTAATTTACATAATTACAAGAATGAAATAGATATATCTAGTCAGGAGAAAGATAAATTTCAATGGTTTGACAAAGAAATCGCAAAAATAGAATATAATCACGTATTTTTAACAAATCTTTGTCAACGTATATATAATCATGGATATGGGTGCTGGGATTTTATCCAGTTCTTACAAGGGTCAGGGTTATTCTCTCAATCGAAAACCAACAAATATGTATTCGAATTCAATCGAGTAAAAAGTGAATTTAAAAATGAATGTTTTTTGTTATTTTATATGATGGATTATATTTTTTTACATGATTAAAGTAAAAATTGATTACTTTATACATATACAGAAATATGTATAAGACTCATGCCACAAAACTATATTGTCAGGCCAAAAATTACAGAGGATATAGAACGAGAACACATATATTTGTGTTCAGAAATAACTGATCTCCAGATGCGATTAGATCATGCGAAACGACAGCGGGATATATGTCGCAGTAAACTTATGGATCGCGACTATATTGATCATAATGCGACATGTGCATATGAATGGCTCAAATTCGCACCCGTATCTGGACATAGTTGGAAGAACCATCGTAATATATGCGCCACACTGAAGCGATTGTTACATGATATGAATACATGTAATTGCTGTACACGCCATACAATCAATCGTCCAACCTATGACGATATTGACCGTCGGATTCATTATTCACCGAAGTCATCGGTATCACGGGAACTACATCGATCGAATCTTGAATGCTGTGATTGTATGTGCCGCAACGTCGCAAGAAAAATACAGATTAAACTGTATAATCTTGCGATGGAACCCGATTCAGAAACTGAATCCGAGAATTAAATCATTGGAATCCTTCACTGGTGTAGGTAAGTTTTTTTATGGTAGTTACATATTAACCACTGCGTTATATTTCATTTTGGCGAAGCATTGTAAACATAGCAATGTGTCTACCATCGAATCATGTAAATTCTCGGCCTTTTTATCGAAAATTTTCTCATATAATTCCGATAATTTCGGGTTTTTCTTCCATTGTCTACCGTCTTTGCCAGTCATAATGATGTTTGTTATGTCTCGTCCCATGGTCATACTACAAAACGTTCTGATCTTGAAAACGTCATTGAAAACGGTGTTAAACATTACATGTATACCATCTATCTTCTTGGATAGAATATGATGATTGCGCAAGACTTCGAGTTGGATCATTTTCCTGTCAAACTCGATATTATGTGCGACAATCGAACCAGCAACTACGTAACATGAATAGAATTCCTCTAATGCCTCGGCAATTGATATACCGTTATCGCACATTTCCTTTGTTATTTTTGTTATCTTAAATGCTGTCCCGCTATAATCCAATTCCGCGGCTGGTTTTATATATTTATTGAACGTTTTTACTATGGCATTTTTATTTATATCATACAATACGAAACTCAATTGTACTATATACGGATAATTATTGATATCCACATCTGTATCTCTTGGCCATAATCCATTGGTTTCTGTATCGAATACTAGACATAAATTACGTGAATCCATTTGTTCAATGTGCGATTGAGTTGTGTTAGATATTTCCATATAGATTTATACTTATTTAGTGTTTTCTATTATTATAATCAATTTTTTATAATAATATAATGATATTATATTATAAATACATATGCTTTCAAGAAGAATTAAAAACAACAAAAATCGTAAAACAAGAAAAAAAGGCGGTACTAACGGTTGGAACGATATTACATTGAACAATGACGGATCGAAACTTCCAATATTATATGTTTTAATATCTGGGGAAGGATACATGGAGGATAAAACACCCCCCTCTTTACCGAAAATAAAAGCAGAGGTGAGTAGAAAGTTAAAACAAATACTTGACGCATTAGTTATGAGCGAAGAAATAAATCTAGATGCGCCTGGTAATGTTGATGGCGATGATGATGGTGGTGGCGATGTTGATACACCACAGACAGAGTGGAAAAATCGAAAGGATCAACCATTAAATCCACATTATCAATTTGTGAATATATTATTTTTTCATGTAAGCAAAGAAAATAGGATTAAGTACCTATTTTTGTATTTTTTGAAGAAAACGTTTTTGGATGATATTAATATCATTAGGTTGATAGATCTTGCGATGAAATTCATAAGTGAATCAACTCAGGTAGTTGATTTGAATGCAGTATTGAATAAACTATTAATATATTATAATGAAACCTATGAAAACGAATATTTGATACACCCATTTTTATTAGTATACGCTTTTTTATTTAATTGTAAAATAAAAATCGATTATAAAAATGGGACTCTTGAAGTAGAAATCCTTGACCTCAACACCACAACAATATATAAATATAAAACAAATGTGGTTGATATACAAAAGCCATTAACGTTTGAATTAGATAAACAATTTGATGAGACTAAACCATTTTCACCGAATTTTTTAAAACCATTGCCAATAGTACGTTTAAATAAACAACCAGTGTTGCGTATTGACTCTACGGAATATGAATTACGTGTCTATTTTGATGGTGGTGAATATAAATTAGAATCGGTTAAAGGGGGGAAAGAAAAGTTTACGAATATTCAAACTTTAACTTCACTACCTAATTGTGATGCCGCAGATTTTCAATTGGTTCTAAAATACATGATAATCTATAAAAGGTATATAGACAATGATTCAGATAAGCAACTTTTCGTCGATCAATTTCATATTACAAATATGAGTAATGATGATTTATTCCCTAAAATTTATGAGATGATGACACGATTTGCGCATATGAATATATTTATTGAAATAAACTGTAGGCATAAGTATACACCTGCTTATATTACATTAGCAGAAGCAAGAGATGTTGTGAAAAAAATGTATACTAGTATTATTGTTAAGATTCGAAATGCAGTCAAATTAGTTTATTTGGATCTAGATGAAGAAGGTATAGCAATAATTGTGAATTATATAGTGGAAGATAAATTTATTTTTTCAGTTATAATAGAGAAAACGAATATCGCGATTAATAATATAACGCAATATTTGACATTTATTAGGGGAAAGGGGATTACTATTGCTAATCTCACTACTAACATATTGCGTGTATTAATTTGGGTCATTGATTTGCCATGGGAATGGTCGGAACGTGTTATGGAAATTATCAAAAAACAATATCAAAAATATACCATAACTCTTAATCAGAGGCGAATTTATAGTTTAATAAGAGATGAAGAAGTTCTAAAAGGTGAAATTTTGGGAAAATATCAAAATTATCTTGAATGTTATGCGATTTTAACTGTAAGACAGGAACAAGTTGGACCTAGAGAGTATGTAATACATTCGGTTGACACATTATTAAAGGCACACGCGAATTATTCTGATTATAAAGATTTAATACTTATAAAACCGAATGGAGAGCTACGTAATGTGTTGCGACAGGGAGAAAATATTACTATTACATATGATAAATCTTTAACAAATAAATTTGTAGAATTATTACAATGTAGCAGGGCGGATGAAGAAAAAATACGTGGTATTTTATCAATACCTCTACCTGGGAAAGCAAAATCGAAAATTTTAAAGTCTAAGAATCAAGTAAAACCCAAACTGCCAGAAGCAGAAGAGGAAGAGGAAGAAGAAAAAAAGAGACTCGGATTGGCAGCAGGACCAGTTTTGGTGCGCGCATACTCCGCCAATGACACAGACCCCGTACCGAAGCGACAAATTAGTTCTGATCAAGGAAATGAGGTGAAGGAGAAGGAGAAGAAGAAGGAGAAGGAAGAGGAGGATGATGATGAAGGAGAATCTGAAGAAGAGGAGGAGAAAGAGATGATGGAAGAAGAGGAAGAAATAACACCACACACATTTTCGGCTAATGACGCAGGACAAGCAAAACCACCATCACCACCACCATCACCACCACCAACAACAACAACAACAACAACACTAGCAGCATCATCATCTTCTACGGCAGCAGCAGCACAACAACAAAAAATTAAAAGAATTCCCGTTATCCGCATAAATTATACCCCTATTCCACTGGAACGTACTAATCTGATACATACTAATATTGATTCGACTGATATCATTTGTTATGCTTTTCTTGGACATCCTCATATCTTATACATACGAGAAGTATATAAAGGATGCGCTGGAAAATTACCACAAGATATTAATTTACGTGATTTTTTCAATGAAGATGGAAAAAAAAATATAGTAAGTATAATTACGGCGAGTACCGAACGTATGGATACATATAAACAGATTTCAACCATGTTGTCCGGTACAAGTGATATTTTAGACGCGAATTATATTCCTCTTAAAATGGCAAATCAACCATCCATAGAAAAAACTTTAAAAGATATAATTCTAGCACGAATCATAGATCAGGAATTTAAAGATTATACTTTATTGTCATTGATCGTCGCATATAGAATCGGCGGCGGAGCAAAACATGTTGCGTTTCTTAGAAAGGGAAGTGGTAATGCAGACGAATGCTATGACGATATAGGAAATATGACTTTATCATTTGACATCTTTCCTTCAGAATCGGAAACACAAGTAACCTTGAATGAGATAGATAGTGTAATTGGTCATCGAGATACTTTTAATATATCACAAGTCGTTACATTAACATTTGTTATGATGCATAAAAAGGCGGTAGAATGCGTCCAGAGTTATTTAGACAATTCTGGTGGAGGAGGCAATGACGCAGATTGTTTATCAGTCCTCGATGATATAAATAGTAGAATTGATAATATTATAGAATCTACTCAACCAATTCCGAAATTATCAGAAGAAGATAATGCGTTTTTTAAAAAATTAAGTAGAAACATATAAAATATTATATTTAGTTATTATATAAAATGAGTAAAAATAACAAGGAAGAATTAGGCGATATTTACAATGATCCAGCAACTGTTAGAAATTCACCAATAGACAGTATGAAAGAGGAAATATTCAACAAAATTGAACTGCTAAAGGACAAGAGAGAAGAAGATAGGACGGCTAGTTTTACACAATATGGTCAATTACTTCAGTTGAAGAACGGTTATGTCATTTATAAGCAACGCTATGATGAATGTAATAGCAATCTAGCAACTTTGAAGGAAAAAATTGGCGCACTCGAACAAGCAAAAACAGATGACCAGACTGAAATCGCTCAACTGAAAAATGACCTTACAACTGCGAACAACGATAAAGGTGCAGTTGAAGCATTTGGTAAAGAAATACTTGACAAGTTAGAACAATTAGACAAAGCAGATTCAAAACAAACACAAGAGGAAGCAGACGCGTTGGCAGAGGAGGAAGAGGCTAGGAAGAACGCGACCTATTTTTGGGTTAATGAAGCTACTGCAGATGAACAAGTACGCATGAAATTAGCAACCTATGATAAACTTATTGCTAAAGCAATTGCAGAAGATAATCTTACAAAACAAAGGACTCTTATGGAAAAGAAGGCACAACTACGAGGAAAAACATCAGAATCAAATGAAAAATTTATTAAAGACCTAGAACAAGATTTGGTACGAATGAATGAAGGAGAAGAGGAAAAAAAAAAAGAACGAACAACATATTCCGTTGAAAGAGAAATAGATGGCGGGAGTGGAAAAGGCCGTAAAACAAAACGAAGAAAGTTGATGGGCAGTAAATCAAAGAAAAGATCAAAGGGTGGGAAAAAAAGAGTATCTAAAAAATAAATTCATATGTATGTAATATATATATGAGTAAAAAAAAAGTCGGTTATACAAAAGTAGTTGACGAAATCAACTCCAGAATACCAAAACAATGTACCAGTGAATCAGTGATAAATGACCAACCGAGATTGAAGAAAATGTCAGAAGGATTTACAATGGCAAATATAGTTTTATCTGAGCGTAGAAAACAAATATCCGAGTATGAAACAGCAATCGATAGAATTTTTGAACGTATACCAAAAAATTTAAAAGGTAAAACGGGTGGGCATGGACGTAAATCAAAAAATCGCAGAAACAAAATTGTGTTTAAAAAACGACGAACACGTCGCCGTCGTAGGAAATTTTAGGATGTATATATATGAGTAAAATAACAAAATTAAATGAAATTGAAAAGATTATAAAAGATCCATTTTTTTATTATGCTGACGAAAAAAATAAACCTGCCTTGATGAAGAAATGTGGTCAAGCTAATAATACTGTCGCTAAACTGAATGTTATTGAGGAATATATTATCGGATTAAAGGAAGAGGAAGAGGAAGATCAGGATTTTGAAAATTTAGATAATTTAATTACAGCGCAACAATCTAAGCAAAAAATTGCGGAAGAAGCCGCAGCTAAAAAAAAGGAAGAAGCCGCAGCTAAAAAAAAGGAAGAAGCCGCAGCTAAAAAAAAGGAGGAAGAAGCAGCTAAAAAAAAGGAGGAAGAAGCAGCTAAAAAAAAGGAGGAAGCAGCTAAGAAAAAGGAAGAAGCACAAAAAGAAAGAAAGAAAAAGGAAGAAGAAGAAGAAAAACGGAAAAAAACAGAACTAAAAACAGCTGAAATCGCGAAAAGAATTGAGGATCATAACAAAGCATCAGAAAAGGCAGAAGCAGAGAAGAAACAGAAAGACGAGAGATTATTAGCAGAAGCTAATGACATAGATTTAGGTTTCAAAAGCAAATTTAATATTTTTCGAAATGAAATAATAGCGGCAAAAAATAAAGAATCTGTGAAACAATCTTTATCCAAAGCCAAAAAATATTTTAATGAGACAAATACTAAGTTAAACGAAATCTCGAAAAATATTGGCGATGAAAGTAACAAGGCACCTATCAAAATAATACAAAGTGGACTAGAATCTGCGTATAACAGTTATGGATTCGAAGATTTGGCAAAAAATCGTATAGATGAATTGAAGATCGAAGAAGAAGAAAAAAAATTATGGAGCACGGAAGGGTTTAATGATAAATTCCAATTAGTTTGGGAAGAATTTAAAACAGTATATGAACAAAAAATACAACCTGACTTGATAATGAATGAAAATTCAAAAAAATTTATTGAACAATTCAAAACATTAATTATATTTTTTAGCACTTGTGATACTCATTTACGAAATATTATTACAAAAATTGAGTCTATACCAATTAAAGTAAAGGGTACCCCACACCCATTTGAAAGTACATTGCTCGTATTTAATAAAATTAAATATATTTTTGGTTATAATGACCCCCTATCTCAAGCGCCAGAAAGATCAACATCTGCTGGTTACCATGATAATAAACCAGGAAATGCCTTTGTTTTAAAGTTCTTTGAATTTTTTAGAAAAATAACCGATGTTAAATTTGAAAATAATGACATATCTTTGTCCGCAAATTTAGCATCGGGAACAGGTATTGAAGTTAATATAAAAATTGCGTTATCAAATCTTACTACATGGTTGGGCAAGATTTATAATGAGTATATAAAAGAAAAAAGAAGTAACACAGAAAGAAAATTAATTGGACCAATAGCTACATTAAACAATTTAGATGAAAATATACAAAATAATATACCAGGTGCTAAAAAAGTAATTACAATTTTACAAGAAGAGGAAATAAAAAAATATATACGCACGTTTATTAGTGATGATTTATTAAATTTAATGAACCAGAATTTTTTCTTAACTTCAGATTCTACAATACCTTCATTACCTTCATTGCCTGAATTACCTAGTACAACGTCCGAAAAATTTAAACGTATTTTCACAATTGCACCAATCACAAATACTGAAATAGGTAATATTACTAGAGAATGTAAACCATCAACTACTTCAATAAGACTTGGTGGTAATAAAACAAAAAAATTGAAACGAAAACAAATATTTAGCAAAACTCATAAAAATATATCTTCACATAATAATGGCACCGCGAATCGTTTCCATCGAGGGCAACATAGGAGCAGGAAAAACCACAATATTCACCAAATTACAGTTAGAAAACACTGATCCCAATATATTATTTGTCCATGAACCAGTGAACCAATGGTTGAGTTATAGAGACCCTACAACAAAAGAGACGCTTTTGAGCGCATATTACAAACATCCACAGCAATATGCGTTTCCTTTTCAGATAACGGCACTTTTAACAAGACTCACATTATTGAAAAACACAATCGAACAGAACCCTGATGCGAAACTCATCATAACTGAACGATCATTACAAAGTGATTTTGAAATATTCGCAAAGATGCTATATAATGATCAAAAAATAAACACAATTTTGTATTCGATATATGAACAAATATACAAGGATTATGTAAAATATGAATTAACTGGAGTAATTTATATCAATACTGATCCACTTATGTGTTTCGAACGCTGTGGTCTACGGAATCGCGATGGCGAGAAAGTCGGGTTACATTATTTGCGTAATTGTGACGCATATCACCATGAGTGGTTACAAAACACAGAAGTACCAATATTAACTATGTCGTCAGATTATAATCAGCAACAATTATTTTCGATATATGGATTTCTACAAAGAATCATGTTACAAACAAAGAAATAGGTGGTCGATATTTTAATATATCAACGCGATCACTACCAATGTGATCAATTGGAAACTCGTCGTCGCCATATAATTCATTTAATAAAAGCCATTCGAATAGACCACCGTTATAAATATATATTTCACCTAGTCCCAGGCCGCGTAATTGGTCATATTTTTTCTGCGGTTTATCATCACATGAATGTGTACCATATATTAAAACGGGCGTATCAGGTACATTATAATCATTTATCATAGTATTAATGGTTTGTTCTTCACTTTCCACGGCCAATGTATTCTTTATCAACGTGGTTTGCATATTATTCGGTAATACATTCAATAATATGTAGTTTTTTTTCAAGGCTTCTTTGACGTCTTCAAAACCAATATGTTTCGATTTTTCTTTTTTAAACCATGAAATCATTATGTAAATGTACAAAGAAAAGTTTATATATGTTAAAACGATTTGATTTTTTAACATATAATAGAAAGTTATGACAAAAAAAGTATAAGAAGAAATATAAGGTAATAATATATCAGGATTGTATATGAAATATTTAGGTGGCAAACAAAGATTAGGTAAACATCTTCAAGTGAAATTACACGAAATATTTGAAAAAAACAAATTGTCGGGTTATATGGAACCATTTTGCGGGTCACTGGGTGTAATGAAACATATGACGGATTTGAAGACGAAGAAAATAATGGCAAATGACTATCATTCGGATTTGATTGCGCTTTGGGAAGCAGTTCAATCAGATACATTTGTTTATCCGAAATCGATTAGTGAAGAAGAATATCTCGCTGCGAAGCAACTCAAAAGTCCTAATGCTTATAAAGCATTTGTTGGGTTTGGAATGAGCTTCGGTGGTCGTTATTTCGGCGCTTATAGCCAAAAATATTTGAATGGTAAGAAGGAGGATTTTTGTAAGGAAATGGTGAATAGTTTGAAACGTATTCGGGAGAAAATCGGAAACGTGGTTTTTTCTAATAAAGATTACAAAGAATTAAAACCGAAAAATATGATGATTTATTGTGATCCGCCGTATGCTTATTCGAAATATCCTATTAAATATCGCCGCGATGTGAAAAAATACGATGTATTTGATAACGCCGAGTTCTGGGAACAAGTACGTAAATGGAGTAAAAATAATATAGTGGTGGTATCAGAAATAACGGCACCAGAGGATTTTGTGGAAATATGGAATTTTGATGTTTATCGTAGTGCTGCACAAAGTGAGAAAACCCGATTTTTAGGGGAATCGGATACACGTAGTGTTGAAAAGTTGTTTGTACATAAATCTATAGTGGATAAAATATAGTATATGTGGGCATTTTATACCTTCCTACCTACTAGTATATTTTTAGCTTGCTGTATCGGATATTTTTTTCATATCAAAATTTTTTATATATAATTATATTATATGTCAAAAAAGGAATCAACTGGTAAAGGAGTTGTATGGAATAATTTAATAAGAAGTCCAAGTGGATCTGAATATCCCCTCTTTAGAATTGAGGATCATCATAAAAAAAATCCACGAAAAGGATATAATTGGCGTCGTGATTCCAGAGGAGAACCGAGGTCCGAATTTGGTCTATCAAAATCCGCTAGTAGAGATACTGCTGATCCAGAAGAAAGTAACACAACATTATGGTGGACATCTCAAGAAAAAAAATTAGCACAATCACGTAATTCCAAAAATAACAAAATAGCGATGATAGAAAACGAAATTCTAAAAAAAAATAAAGAACTCGCAACATTAGACCTAGTTTATAAGCAATTAATCGATGCAGGTATCGAAGATATAAAGTTTAAGAAAGATATTAATACATTGAAAATTGAAATTAAAAAAATGGAAAAACAAGTTGGTATACTTAATGAAAATATTGCAGTTATCGAAAAACAAATGAGTTATATTATGTCTCAAGATGACATTATCATAGAAGAACGTCATATAAATCATGAAGATGACGAAAAGTGGTTCCAATCAGTTATAAAAAAATTACCTCATCTTGATAAAAAATATATAAAAAAGAGATACAATGAATTAATAGGTATTAAGGGTGGAGTAAAAATGAAATCAAAGAAAAGGATGGTACAAAGAAAATCAAAAACCCGAAAAGTAATTAAAACAAAATTAAAGAAAACAAATAAAAAGTTTAGATAAATATAGATGTGGGCATTTTTATAGTTTTTTTATTTGATTTCGTTTTTTTCTTTTTTGCTATGAATGGCCTCTTCATTGCGCAACTATATAAACACGCACATATTCTCCTTGTCGGATTTGACAAATGGTGAGCATGGCATACACATACCAATGTGATACGGGCCGAAATTTTCTTTATCACAATTGGTACATGCGCCTGCTTCCTTACATTCGCGAAGCACTTCACGCATGTGAGCATTGACATAGTGAGAAACGACAGTTGCTTTTTGCTTACCTTGATATGAGCACTCGGGATGAGGGCACGATTGAAGAATCATTTCGTGATGATTGGCCACGTGATGATTCAAATGAGTTCGCGCACAGAAACTTTGGTCGCACATAGTACATATATATGCTATTTCCTGGCGTCCTAATTCTTTGGCATGTTTGCGGCTAATATGCATGGCGAATGTACTTTGATTCATGGATTTACATTTCCATGGACAAATTGGACATTGACCATCAGATGGCATTTTAACCATTGTCGAAGAATCGGGATGAGACTTGCGATTGGAGTCGTAGTCGTAAATAGTAGAGCTTTGTTGACACATTGTATAATACTATGGGCATTTATACATATCATCAAATAAGGAAAAAAGAAATCAATTTATCTCATTTTCATTATTTATTTTATAAAAAAATTGATTATATTTTATTGCAATAAAATATTAATATAATAACTACACAAGTTTATATATTATGGAATTAATACAGAGCAAGCTAACCAAGAATGAATGGAACAATACGGAAGTTCCCGTAAGTGATCATGAGAAATTTATTTTATCAACGATCGTCGAAGGTTCATCCAATGTGAATGTTCGCAAAAACAATAATAAAAGTATGTTCAGTCACATAAAAATAGATTACAATAAGGAGAATGAGATGTTCCTCTTCGTAAAATATTTCGAACCGTTGATCAAAGAACATCAAAAATATTCTAGAGAAAAATATGATACAAAGGCCAAGAAGGCGAAGTTGCCAAAGAAGGCAGATGTGATGCGAATAGAAAATATGGATACTTTGGTACAAAGTAAAAAACCCGACATATATGAATTCGTGTTGCTCGACTTTTGTAGGCAAATATTGAAATATACATATAATGAGAAACAGGATTATGCGTACTATTTGTACAGTTTAATAAACATGCGCAAAAATTCCATAGAAAAGGTAAATACCCATGTATGGAGCTATGTTGATCATGTCATCGCAATAACAAAGCAGAGATTGGAAATAAGTGATGTGGTATATAACGCATATTCGTATATCGAGAAAAACCCGAATTTGTTGAAATATGAGGATATTACTCTATTTAGTCATCAGAAGGAGTTATTTTCGGCATTTCGTACAAGTGATCCAAAGTTGGTATTATATATCGCTCCCACAGGAACAGGTAAGACATTGTCGCCGATTGGATTATCACAGCAATACAGGGTGATATTCATCTGTGTATCCAGACATGTGGGTTTGGCGTTGGCAAAGTCATCAATATCGATGGGAAAGAAGGTGGCGTTCGCGTTTGGTTGTGAAACCGCATCAGATATTCGGCTCCATTATTTCGCGGCTTCGAATTATACGAAGAATTGGCGAAGTGGTGGGATCGGAAAGGTGGACAACAGCGTGGGCGATAAAGTCGAGATTATGATATGTGATGTTCAATCATATTTGACTGCTATGTATTACATGTTGTCATTTAACAATGAAGAAAATATAGTGACATATTGGGATGAGCCGACAATAACCATGGATTATGAAGAGCATGGGTTACATGCGAAGATAAATGAGAATTGGAGGGAAAATAAGATATCAAAGATGGTTTTATCTTGTGCGACGTTACCTCACGAAGAAGAGATACAGGAAACATTGGCGGATTTCAAGGGGAAGTTCGAGAATGCGGAAATAGTGAATATAAATAGTCACGATTTCAAGAAATCGATTTCATTGCTAGACAAGGATTGTAAATGTGTATTGCCGCATTTATTATATGCCGATTATGATGCGTTGAAATCGAGTTTGACACACATTACGAAGAATAAAACCCTGTTGCGATACTTTGATTTACAAGAGATAGTGAATTTCATAAAATATGTACATACGTATGGTCTATTGGACGAGCGTTACGCTTTGGAAAATTATTTCGACCGCATCGAGGACGTTACGATGAATTCATTGAAGATGTATTATTTGACATTATTGAATACAATTACACGGGAAAATTACACAAGGACGTACACATATCTGGCGGGGTCATTGAAATATAAGTTCTCCAAGGAGTCACATGGTTTACAAAAGATTAAGAGTATGGATATATTCAGCAAATCCAGTGAACATGCTAGAGATTTGACGAAGACTCAAAGTGTCGATAGTGCTAAGAAGGAGGACATGTATCCAGGGTTATTACTTACCACACGGGACGCTAATACATTGACGGATGGCCCAACAATATTTATGGCAGAGAATGTCCAAAAGATTGCGGAGTTTTACGTGAAAGCGTCTAATATTCCGAAGAGTGTATTTCAAAATATCATGACGAAGATCGGGACTAATAATACTGTCCAAGAGAAAATGGCGAAATTACAAGAGAAATATGAAAATTTGATGAGTGCGAGTGAAGAGGACGGAAAGGATCGCAAAAGTGAGCGGATGGAGAATAAAACCCCCGAGATTCGCAATCTATGTAGAGAAATAGAGAATTTGAAGACTATGATCCAAACCGTGAATTTGGATAAGGCCTATATTCCTAATAGTCGCGAGCATCAAGGCGTTTGGACGAAGACGTACAGTAATAATTTGTTTACATCAAACATAGATGAGACAAATGTGCGTGCAATTATGGAATTGTCAGTGAGCGATGATAGAAAGATATTATTGCTAATGGGTATTGGTACTTTTGACAGTACAAGTGACGTGAAGTATTTGGAGATCATGAAGACATTGGCATATGAGCAGAAGCTATATATAATTATAGCGTCAACTGATTATATTTATGGAACGAATTACATGTTTAGTCATGGATATATCGGCAAGGATTTGACACAAATGACACAGCAGAAGATTATTCAGGCGATGGGTCGTATTGGGCGAAACAAGGTCCAACAAGATTATACTGTGCGATTCCGAGATAATGCAATGATTGATCGACTATTCAATAAGAGTGAATACAATTTGGAGGCTATGAATATGAATAAGTTGTTTTGTAGTTAGTATGTAGTTAGTATGTAGTTAGTATGTAGTTAGTATGTAGTTAGTTTATATTATAATTGGACATTTTTTATTTTAATTCTTCACTTGTATATATACTATGAAGAATAATACTGTTTATATAGCTATAATGGTACATGGTTCCAGTGAATTCCATGAGAAAGTGGTTGTGAATAAAGAAACAATGAAGCCGTTTATGACATTTCGTCCATCGGAAGTCACAATACCTGAAGGTGTAGAATACGTTCAGTATATTAGTCACGCACCTTTAGGTACTTGTAATTTTAGTACTTCAACATCTAAGAAAGAATCATTAATAAATCTTGAAAAACACATAAGTGAATTGGAAGTACTGGATGGAAAGCAATTGTCAGAAAAATTAATTGAACTAGATAATGAAATCTCACCCTCTATTCAAGATATTGTTAAGAGTATCGAAGATGTTCACAATAGTATCGAAGATGTTCACAAGAGTATTGAAGATGATGAAAGCAGCTTGAAATTTAATAAAAAATTCAAACCACTCTCGACTTTTTCAGTTTTTCGCGAAAGAAAGAAAGAAAAAATTAGAGCGTACGATAAAAAAGTCGAGGAAACGAAGGCAACAATTAGAGAGAGAGAGGCAGCAGTCGAGGAAATGAAGTGGACAATTAGAGAATTACAAGCTACAAAATATATATCAAAAAAACGTGGTATTTACTCATATATTGAATACGATAAAAACTCTCAAAATCCAGAGAATATGATTCTATCCAAACACTTTAAGATAGATGATAAACTCGTGAATGGTGATATATATGTTATAGCGATAGAAGGGGGGAAATTAAAACCCAATTTTGAACAAGGAATTTTTAATAAAATATCCAAAGACAGAACAAGAATTAATTTATCAAATGTACTTAAGTATTTGAATGAAAGAGGTTATACGCGTATTGTAATTATTGATTATTCCTGTAATAAAGGACAAAGTGAAGGTCAAAAAGTTCCTAGAAAGTATATAATGGAAACAAGGAAAAAAAGGTATACTTCTTCTGCGGTCAGAAGTAGAAGTAGAAGTAGAAGTAGAAGTAGAGATAGAAGTAGTAGTAGTGGTAGAGATAGAAGTATTATTACGAGAGATAGAGATAGAAGAACTAGAAGAGGTAGAGATATAAGTAGAAGTAGAGAATAATATATTACATACTATAAGTCAAATCCTTCGGCTTTTTATACAGTTGGATAGTAAGCCCAATCTAATTCTTCGCTCACTTTCTTCCAAATCTGGTCTTGTTCTAATTGTTTTTCGCGGTCTTTCATGAGAGGGATATAAGGTAAATATTGCGTTTGGTCGAGTAGAACACATAGTTGATAAAGTGTGTATGTATAATTGAAGAAATTGGTTCGATTGGCAGGGCAATGAATGGCCCAAGGTTTCTGTATTTCGATAAATAGTACACATAGTGTTTCATGTAATTCTTCACTCATAATTGGCGGTTTAATGCCAAAAACGGAATTAATGTATTGTATGTGTTCGAAATACTTATTATATCCGAGTTTCCGCAATATTTCCCGCATTTTATCGTAATTTAATTCTTTTTTCAAATCTTTGATACGTTCCTTCTTCAATCGATTTTTGATATCCTCAATTACCTTTTCTGGTATTTGCGTGGTCTCTTTCGCTTGAAATTGTGATAATATTTCCTTGAAATGATTTAATCGAATATAAGATGTGTAAGATACTTCATGTGGCGGTTCTTTATTAGACGGTTTCGAGCTTTCGACAATATGATTAATGAAGTTGCCACAGTGGATATTATTACATATTAAAATACCATCATCTTCTTGATGAATCATTTCACCATTGGCACATACGAGACAAGTATCAAACGTTTCTATAAAATCGTTAGCATTTACGATGTCATTATGTACATTTTTCCAATATTGTACAATAGATTTTTTTGATTCATCGACAATATTAATGTGATCATCAGTTTTGATTTTGAAAAAAGAATTTAGGACATTTACATTTTTATTTTCACCACTGGATATATTCTTTTTGTCTTCAAAATAATTGAAAAGTGGCTTGGAGTTGTCTAAAAAGTATTTCTTTTTTTTCAGTTTCAATGCTTTAATCTCTCTGTTGATCTGGGATATTTGATCTTTAATATTCATAAATTCATCAATTTGATGATCCTTTAGATTATTTGCTTTATCTTTTAGTTCTTCTTTAGAATATTTTAGTTTAGGTATTATGTTTTCTTCATCATTTATGAATTGTTCTAAAAATTGGCTATGTGTTTTATCGATACTGTGAATAATCTTTTCATTTTTCTTCATTCATATTTAATGTATGTAACGTATTTTTTATATTTCATATGTCATATATTAATTATGTTAAAAATACAATTTTATAGTAAATGACTTTTATATTATGGATAGTGTAGATCAATTGTTATATCATAAAATGAAGTTTATAATGAATGCTTTAGAAGATGGATGGAAGGTGAGTAAAAAAGACAACGTGTACATATTTACGAAAAAGCATGAACAGAAGCGTGAAGTGTTTGAGGAGAAATATTTAGAAAACTTTGTTAAAAAACATATGAATTAAAATAAAAATTAATTAGTTTATTTCCCAGATTTTTTTCTTTTGTTATACTATACTCAATATGGGTGGTGCTTTGATGCAATTAGTCGCTTACGGTGCTCAAGATGTTTTCCTTACAGGAAACCCCGAAATTACTTTCTGGAAGGTCTCTTACAGAAGACACACGAACTTTGCCATGGAATCCATTGAACAAACATTCTCTGGACAAGCCGACTTCGGAAGACGTGTTACATGCACAATCTCCAGAAATGGTGATCTTGCCTTCAGAACTTACCTTCAAGTAACTCTCCCTGAGATCAACCAATCCATGTCTACAGTTTCTGATAATGTTTACGCTCGTTGGTTGGACTTCCCTGGAGAACAACTCATTGCCCAAGTCGAGGTCGAGATTGGAGGTCAAAGAATTGACCGTCAATACGGTGACTGGATGCACATCTGGAACCAACTTACCATGTCCTCTGAACAAGCCAAGGGTTACGAACAAATGGTTGGTCAAACCACTCAACTAACATACTTGACTGATCCTGAATTTGCTGCTGTCAACGGACCTTGTGCTGCCAGCACAGGACCTGCCCAAGTTTGCGCTCCTAGAAACGCCCTCCCTGAGACAACCCTTTACATTCCTCTTCAATTCTGGTATTGCAGAAACCCTGGACTTGCTCTTCCTCTTATTGCTCTTCAATACCACGAAGTCAAGATCAACCTTGATCTTAGACCTATTGGTGAATGTCTTTGGGCCGTCAATTCTCTTGAATCCGCTGGTTCATCTGTCTCTGCTGCTTACCAACAAGGTCTTGTTGCTGCCTCCCTTTACGTCGACTATGTCTTCCTTGACACTGATGAACGTAGAAAGATGGCCCAAAACCCTCACGAGTACTTGTTCGAGCAACTTCAATTCACAGGTGATGAATCTGTTGGATCTTCTTCCAACAAGATCAAGTTGAACTTCAACCACCCATGTAAGGAACTTGTCTGGGTTGTCCAACCTGATGCCAACGTTGATTATTGCTCTTCCCTCATTGCTGGTGAGACTCTTTTCAAGACTCTTGGTGCCCAACCTTTCAACTACACAGATGCCATTGATGCTCTTCCTAACGCTTACCAAGCCTTCGGTGGACCTACAGGAATTGATGGAGCTACTGCTTTCATCAACGCCTCTGGTCTATTCGAGTCTGAGGATGCCATCAATTCCGGGACTCAATCCACTGTCTCTGATGCTGGAACATTCGTTCTTGCCGAGACTGCCCTCAACCTCCACTGTTGGGGTGAGAACCCTGTCGTCACCGCTAAGCTTCAACTTAACGGCCAAGACAGATTCTCTGAGCGTGAAGGTACATACTTCGATGTTGTCCAACCTTACCAACACCACACCCGTGCCCCTGACACAGGTATCAACGTCTACTCCTTCGCCCTTCGCCCTGAGGAGCATCAACCATCTGGAACATGTAACTTCTCCAGAATTGATAACGCTACTCTTCAACTTGTTCTTTCCTCCAACACCGTTGGTGGATCCAACACTGCCAAGGTCAGAGTATATGCCACTAACTACAACGTGCTTCGCGTAATGAGCGGCATGGCTGGTGTTGCTTACTCCAATTAAGCGTGATACTTACCATATGTGAGTCACATTAAAAATAAAAAATCAATGATTATTATACAATTATAGTAATCATTTCTATGCTAAAAACATATAATATTTATTTTTATTTTGTTATATTTATGATATAAAAACATTCGCAACTATAATTCATGTCATCTAGAACTTGTAGTACACAAAATGAATTATTATTACAAAGTTTATATAAATTCTATGATAAAAAGTCGAATTTGGATACGATGATTTCGGTGATCAATGGTGAAGCGAAAATATCATTACGTATTGTGGATTGGTTTGTGACTAATTATTCCAAAAAACACTTCGTAGTATTTTCTATGATTGAAAATGACGAACGAGTCCGTTTTAAAGTGTATAATGATTACAAGCTCAAGTTAAAGGCGTATAGTAAGAAACGATTCGATCCATTTTGTCGATGGGAACGCATTAGTTTCCCGTATGATGAAAATAAATATGTAGAAACAACAATTGGACAGCTTAATTTTTTCAAATGGTGTATTGAAAATTCTATTTTGGAATATATAGAAAAGAATTACGAGGACATCGAAAATGATATGAATGTACGCAACAGCTCTTCCAAAAAGAAGGAACATGGTGATCAAGAAGGTAAAACGCGTAAAAAGCGAGAGGAATTATCTATTTCTGCGACCAAATGTATTAAAAAGGAAAATGTACAGATTAAAGTGACGTTCAATTAGTAAACTCGCTATACAATGGTTCACATTGTGAATTTTGAAAAGTCGCATAATATGTCACTTTATAAGGCTGTGTATTTTGTAATGATTTGTATATAAATTGCCATTGTAAAAATCCCGAGGTCGCGTTCAATATACAATCATAGATTTTACCTTCAAACTGATTGTATGCTCCTTTATTCACAGAAGAATTTTGAGGAAATATATTTAGTGGCTGATTACCATAACCGCCCATATGATTTGCTAGTATATGCCCTGCGTCACAATTGTCCGCACCATCATCCTCTAACATTCGCGCATAACTACGCGTACAAGAGGTTGTATCACTTCCGTGGGTAAGTGAATCAGGTGTTACGGTCCCTTGTGCAAATATTACGACTGGATAACCATTATGTTCTTCGTAAATATAACTGATTTTGGCACCTCCGTCTCCCATGACAATATCATTTTCGCCAACAACAGGGCAAGGAACGGTGGTACACACACAGTCTTGGGAATATACACGCATAATACAGAACAACAACAGCAACAAGCGCATATTGTATATAATATTGTATATTATATATAATAATCTAATTCAAATATAATGGTTTGCGTGTTACATTTGACACTTTGGGTTCCATCACAATGACTTGTTTTTTGGTAGACATATTCAAACTAGGGAGCATTTTTATCTCAGGTTTCACCAATGGTTGTGGATCAACTAAATTCGTGGAATTAATGCCGAAAAGAGTAGATTCGATATCAGTGGGATTGTGTGACAGTGTTTGTGGAGCCATTCTGCCCGATAAAATCCAATCTCCTGGTAGACAAACTTCAGCGGGTCTACTGTATCCTTCATATACTTTATAATCTGCGTCATGCTTTAATGAAACTTGTTCTGCTTCGTAATTACCAGGTGTATTTATATTTCGTGTAGATGCCATATAGTATAAATCAACATAATTTATTTCTTAAAATGTCATAATTATTTATGCTTATAGTTTTTGTATTATAAAAGTCATACAAGCAATTATGGAAACAATCGAAGTAGTCATATGAAAAAAGTATTGCTAAACCAATATTATGATCTATTGAAAACATTTGTGCTGCCGCTAAAGTATATAATTCTTTAAAATCCGCATTGTCTTTAGTGTCTACAAAGATTCTATCCAATACCGTTGTCATGATAATATTATCATAAAGCAATTCGTCTTTTGTTTCTTCGTCTAAATCGCTATCCATTCTATCCCATTGTATTTTTATTTTGTTCGCGTCCATATTCGTGACATTACGTAAACATTTTCGATATGATGAATTGTCGTAATATGATACTGATGTGTTTATATTATACATAAGTTATAATATAAATTGTATTTAAGTTCTTTGATTATTAATTTCTCTAGTAGAAGCACCACCGCGTGTCCATCCATCCATGGCCAATTCTTCAATGGATTTCGAAGGATCACCGAAACGAGATTTTAGGTCGGAATTTAATGGATATTTGGAGTAATCTACGAATTCTGTATCCATAATTGTTGTTTTTTTATCGTGGACACTGTCGCCCTCTCTCAAAGTTGATTCAATATCTACATTTCCAGGACCTTTTCCTAAATACGGAACTGTCAAAAAAGGACGTTGATGGAGTTGAAGATTTTCGAAGTGTTGATAAGTAGGTTTTAATTTGTTCTCTTGGTCAATGGCGTCCACTGGTAATCCACCAAGTGTACTCTTGAAATTAACGGTCAAATTGCTAAGGGCGAAATTGATATGTTTATCAGATGTAAATGCACTGCTGTAGTTTTCAAGTACATGATTTGTGTATTTTTTGTTTTGGATGTTTTTTTGCGTGTTATCAGTTTTATCAGCGCCTAGTCTATCCAAGTTTTGTATGCCATTTGTGCTAAACATTACTATAATATAATATATATAAATTTATTTACAAATTGTCATAATTATCGGCATATTTACCGCAAGCAAATGGATTACCTTCTTTACATGACGTCATATTACCGTAACAAAATTGAGCGAATCCAGTTTGATCGTTTGGTATAGTGGTACTTGGATTCGAATAAAATTGACGCATTGATTGTTCGAATTCCATTTCTTCTCCTAAATCCTTGAATAATTTGTCATTTATATTAGGGAAATTAGGATTCATCGCTTGAATAGAGTCTTTAACATTGTTATTTATATCCGCTCCTATTAATTGATCATAAGCGGGCAGCGCCGATTTTTTGTCAGAGTTATATTTAATATCACTGATCAAAACATTGCTAAAAGGATTTGATGATGTTGGAGGTTGGAAAACCTTGGGTGTTTCTAAATCATTTTCGGCGATATAATCCCTATATAATTCGAAGTTTTCTTTGTTACAGTACAAAGAATAGAAATAAACAAACATTAAACTCAATATACCACTGATAATGTATTTCACGCTTTTACCAAATATGTATGCTAAAAATGTTAATAATATTATAAGCCGCGTCAATGAGTTGATTTTTTGATTAAACCCCATACCTCTTAACGGGAATAATTCATTCATATTTTTTAATAATATATTGGGATCATTATACCAAATAACGATTTCGTCACTGGTTTGATTAATAGAAATATCAATATTAGATGAATCGTAACTAGACATTTATATAATTATTATATTATATAATTAGAATTATAATCAAATCAAATTATACTAATTGTTTGCGTGTCAACTATTTTGTTTTCTCTGAAAAGGTAGCACATTTTTTATCATCTGGTACGATAGTTAAAACACATTTCTTCTTTTTACCATTCAATGGTTCGACACATCCTTTTTCGGTGGTAACCTTCTCGGTTTTACATCTTGCTCGAAAATGTTCATATCTCTGACGAACATCACTGTATGTCATGTTTGATTTTTTGTTTAACATTCTATTAATTACTTCATGTAAATCATACATATACTTTGAAAATGTGGCACGAGATTTCATGTGGCTCATATGTAACGGTAATTGTTTCAAATTATTGTGAAAGTTCACACGACATTTACCACAAGGCAATACATTTTCTAAACTCAATACAAATGCCCGATAATTTACTTTATCACAATGTTGCGGTTTCACAGGATAATTGAAACTCATAGTATGTAGACTATGCCATAAACTGGGCCCCCATATTCGTGTTAACATTCCATCATTGCTGTTGTAATCTTTAGATGTGAATCTATTTTGATGTCTCTTTTTCGCATATGTTCTATTTTTACGTGTTTTCATATTTATATTATATGAATATTGTTTTATTTACAAAAAAATGGATATATCAATGAACGCAAACAATCCATATTAATTATTTATTACCCAGTTTATTTTCCAGTTTGTCAAAGAAATCTTGTTTATATAGACCAGTTGGCTTATAATCTTTCACGGAATTGTATGTTTTTTCATCTTTACTCATTTGAGGGAGTGTTTTCATGGTTTCGTCTTCCTTTCCTTCATCCTTTTTGATTACATTACCATGTTCATCTATGACGATTCCCATTTTTTTTTTAATTTCGTGTCGTACGTAAGACGGAACGTGATTATGCCAACTTACAAAAAGAGTATTTGGATGAACATATTTCACAAAGAACCCGTTATTTTCCAATTCGCTTACTATATATCCTAAACATTCACCATTGTCGTAAATTGGTTGCCCTACAATGAATTCTGGTACTAAATACCAAATATGAGTTTCATTACAATTTTTATTTTTAGACGTGGCCTCGATTCGTTTATGTATTCGATTCAATATTTTATTAAATATAGACACTTGGCGTAAATCACGCTTCTGTCGCTTCTCGTAAAGATCATCTATATTAATTTTCTTAGATACTTCTTCATCATTTTCAAATAAAAAGATGGATGACATTTTATATAGAATTCACATAATAATATATAAAAAATAACAAATTAATGCTTTAATGGAAGAAAAAACAAAGAAGGAAGAAAAGAAAATAAAACATCTGGTTATTTCAGGCGGAGGACATTCCTTTTTTACATTTTATGGCATTTTGAATGAATCTCAAAAACAAAATTATATGGATATGGATAATATTGAATCCATTTACGGGACTTCTGCAGGTGCGCTCATTGGATTTATTCTTTCTTTGCGTTTAGAGAATGAAATATTAGATAAATATCTGATAAACAGACCATGGGGTAAAATATTCAATATTAATATTGAACAAATATTTGGGATATTTGACAATTTGGGAATATATGGCAAATCGCATATGTGCGAAATAATAAATCCATTATTATGTAGTAAAGATTTGAGTCCCGATATCACTTTACTGGAACTATATGAATATAATAATATTGAATTTCATGCTTTTGCTACCGAGTTGAATGAATTACAATGTATCGATTTTTCATATAAAACACATCCCTCATGGAAAGTCGCGGATGTTTTGGCAGCCACGTGCGCGATACCACTGATTTTTAAACCTGTTTTCATAGGTGATAAATGTTATATAGATGGATGTATTATCACTGATTTTCCTATATTGGAATATATGAAACAACATGACGTAGAAGAGGCATTTTTCATTAAAAAGGAAAATCATAATAATATCATCATAAATAACTCCAGTACATTCACTAATTATATTACTTCCTTAATTCAAAAACTTCTTATCAAAAGTGTAAATTATACATCTCCAACGAATTTGATAATGGTGACGGATTCTCTATGTACACTCAATGAAATTTTGGATGTATCTTCAAATGAAGAAAAACGCAAAGAACTCATAAATGTAGGGATTGAATTGTTTAATTCTTTTATTAGTAAATCTTCGATGTAATATTTTTAAATTTAATGGGTTTATTTGAAAGCTTTTTTAAAGCTCTTTTTCGACTTTTCGATTGCTTCTTCAAAGATTTGTATAAAATACGGAGCAATTTATCCTTTTTGTGTATATCATGATTAAGAAAATATAAATTTTGTTTCCCTAATATACCACTTTTCTCAATAATTAATTCATATCTTTGTAATACTTCTTCTATATTCGGACGGATTTCTAAGGAAGCAGAAACCATTGTTTTACATAGTTCGGTTAAATCTTTGTGTATATTGGGTTCCATTAAATGTCCGCAATTATTAAGTACTTCGAGAAAGCTGATACCAATACCATAAATATCAATAGTATTTAACATTTTATCGAGATATTCATGATACTTACTTTCATCTAAATTTATGAATAAATTGTAAAATATCTCATTATTTTCATCTATAAAGAATTTCGAATTATCTACTTTGTCGTAAAATATTTGCATATGTAATTCAGTTTCGTAATCTTTGTTTCTTAGAAGACGTTCGAATAGTATTTTTTTCTTTTGTGGTTTGCTTTTACAAATCTTGAGGAATGTTCTGTGATCCATTAATACAAGTTCGAATGGAAAGTACCAATATGGCCTGGATAGTTTATGATTGGATTTCTGTAATTTTTTGATTATTTCTTTTTTATAATCCATAAAACCAAAGTCAATAAAATTCAATCTTTGTTCTTTCTCGTTAAAAACTATATTTCCTGGTTTTAAATCATGATGTACAATTGAATGTTTTAACATCTCTTTTATTCCTTTCAATAGTTTATGACAATTTAACCAAAAATTCATAATATATGATTTGGACGTCGGCGTGAATTCCATTATTTTCACTTTTTGGGCAAATTCATTTAAATTAATACCTCCATCTGGCATAATAAGTAAACTGTATTCATCGATATTTGATATACTAAAATCTCGACATTTATCAATTGCTCTTAAATTATCCAATGATATTTGAGGTGTACATATTTCAGGTACACCAAGATAAAAATCTTTATCCTTATCAACATTGGCTATTTTTTTGTATTCTGCCAATTCTTCTTCGCCTAAATGAGTTTGAATTATTTTAGAAAGCTTATTCTTATAATTCATTTTTTGTTTACATTTTAAACTAGGTTTATGAACACATCCATAAGATCCTTCACCTATAACTTTATGCATATATAATATAGGCATAAATTAGTATTTACTGACTTTCTAATATTTCATTGACAAATAATCCAAGTGTATTTTGTGTGATTTTAGAGTCCAATTCGATTGGTTTTTCGCCATCAATGATTAATTTTACAGTGGGATATGATGATATATTATATTTTTGTGAGATACTCTCGGTATTTCCATCAATATCGCCCGTACAATCCATCGAATGGATCTTTACAATGTAATTATTGATAACCTTATTTTCATAAGCCTGGGCAAATTTATCCCATTCGGGCTTAGCTTTTACACAATGTGGACACCAATCAACATGGAAAAAGTATATATTTGCTTCTATTTTACGTACATTCGCATTGGCAACATCTTTGTATTTTTTTCCGTCAATCTCATGTTTTGCGTATTTTTTATATCCATAATATGCGACAGATATAACGATCAATAATATTACTGCGACTGTGATGTAAAAAAAGTATGGTTTGAAATAATTGTATAACGTGGTTAAGGTTTTGTCCATATATATATATATATGTGTGTATTATTTAATTTTCAAAAAATAAACAATATTAAATATTATATATGATACCCAAAGTAATTATAATAGCCCCTTATAGAGATCGCAAAGAACATTATAATATTTTCTCAAAGAGAATGGAAAAATATAGGACTAATGGTGCATTTATTTTTTATGTACATCAAGCTGACAATAGACCATTTAATCGCGGAGCAATGAAAAACATCGGCTTTTTAGCAATAAAGGATATGTATCCTAAAGATTATAAAAAAATTACGATTGTTTTCAATGATATAGACAGTATCAGCCCGGTTGAATTAGATTTCGAAACAAAACCTGGGATAATAAAACATTTTTATGGTTTCCATCATGCTTTAGGAGGAATTGTTTCAATAACCAGCGGCGATTTTGAAAAACTCGATGGATTCCCGAATTTGTGGGGCTGGGGATATGAAGATAATGCTTTATTTCAAAGGTCCAAACGCAATAAATTACTTGTTAATAGAGATGTTTTCTACAAGGTTAATGACAAACGTTTCGTGCGCCTTGCCGAAGACAATATTAGAGACGTAAACCCCGACGATTTTCAGGCATACAAAAGGAATAATGAAGGTATACACAATATAACAAATCTAAAATACGACATTGATAAAAATGGATTTATAAATGTAACGAATTTCGATACAGGTAGAGAACCAAATTATAGTAAATTTCGACAATATAATTTGAAAGATGGTAATAATATATTCAATGGAAAAATTCAAATGAAGTTTTTATAGATAAGTACATTCTAATAATTTATAGGTTATTCCCAATTCGGTTTGTGTTTCCCATATACCCGATACTTTCAGTACATATCTTTTATTACGTATTTCCTTTTTGGTAAACACTTTTAAATACCCTTGAGATAGATGACTCTTTAATATATGGACTGATTTTTTTGATATTTGGTTAACTAGTTTATAATTTTTCAACAGCTGCTTCTCCATTTCGATGTACATGGCAATTTTATCAACATTGCTGTTTATATCAAAGCCGAAAAATTTGTTATTTGATATTTTCCCTTGGATTGCGAAGTCGAAAAACAATCCTAATATGGAATAATTAGGCGACGAATATAAAATTTTAGTGAAAAAACCGTCCATTATTATATTCTTCTTTTTATCTAAAAAAAATACATTATTTGTGTCAGTTTCGTTGATTTTATGTATGGCATTCATAATAAATATTATATGTAGTATTTATTATGTTTTATACTAACTAATTGTTCATGACATACGGATTGTCATTTTTCATCGCATTTTACATCTTTTCCTTGATATTGTTCTACATTTGATTGACCATCGATACAAAGAACATCGCTGTCATTAATCATTTGTCTGGGATTACTTGAACCGCAACTATATCCTTCGAATGTTCGTGGAAAAATAAATAATAAAGAGATTATGATTATAAGTGAATAAACAATATCTTTTAATGAAAATTTCATATATATAATCTATATATAATTATATATAATGAGTAATGTACAATGGAAGAGCGGATCTTTAAATCAAGAATTACCTGTATTCAAAAAAAATGATAGAAGTACTTTATCATCGGGGCAAAGTCTATTTCGCGCATTTCCTCCTCGCGTATATCGTAAAGAATTGGTCTTTGCGAATCAAGAAGGATCTTGTAATCCATCGACAAATATTCGGGTTGGCAATTTCGAAATCCCTGGAGGAGCGATTACTACAAATGTTACAAATAATGTTAGCGCACCTTTATACTATGTCACTACGACGATCGATGAGAACTGCGGCGGTTGTTCAAATATTATGAATTCTATTCAAAGTAATTCTCTACGACGAATACGTAGTAGCGGCGTAATAAAGAAAAACTATTTCACGTCTAGTCAACAATATTTGAACAATCGAAATGTGTCTTATGCGAAGCAACAATATGCTATTTTACGAGAAGGTGATTCAAACAGTGTTCCTGGATCTGCTGCGGCTGAAGATAATGTTTACTCTACAAATGGTCTTCCGCCTAGCTGTAACTCAACCAAAAAGTATTCTGTCAGTTATTATAAACCCAATAATTCACAATTTAGCAATCAAGGCGCGGTGTCCAATGGGTGTTATATTGCCCGTTTAAAATATGACACTGAACGCACAACTGCTGCTTCGTACACAAATTTATATGGAACTTCGCTTGCTGGGTATGGATATGCGACAAAAAAACAACAAGGATATGGATTAACGTGCACACCTACATTTCCTAAAAATTATGATGTTATGGTAGAATGTAATGGAACTGCTTAATTTATATATATGATTATATATATGAAACAATTATTTAAGGCACAAGAAAGAGGTATTAAACAAAGAATCAAACAAAATGTAGACAGGCTTTCATATACGTATAAAAAACAAAAGATTGAAGAGCGAAATTTATATGATTATTTGAAGAAAGGCTTTCCTACAAATCGAAGCGTACTATTTTTCGACGATTTATTGGAAAATATCGAGGCAACAAATAAACATAGTCGCCGTATTATTCCTGTATATTTACCGTTCGAAGAAGTATTTATGTTCAAGCATTTTGATACGAAAGAATCATTAGACAACATTAAATCCAATTTTAGAAACAATGATTATGTCGATAATATGGTTGATGATACAATAATTAAATCAAATGGAATTACAAACGTATATACAACCGTACGCGATGAGGAATTACCATCAATAGAACAACGATTATATGATTGGATATTACAAACTGTGGATCATAAACAAAGATACGCATTTTTCGATTGGGATTATACATTGAATGTTTATGGTGGATTTTCATTGATAAACCAAAAGAATAAAACCCTGGATGATACTTTATTGGTATTACTTGGTGGCAAAGAACGTTTGGAAAATATACGAAATATGTTACAATTTTTGATAAATCACGATGTAAAGATATATATAATCACCGCTAATCCTCAAGCTGATCATAACAAAGAGTTATTTTTATCATTAATATATAGGCTAATAGACAATGCACATTTTTCGGCGCAACAGTTGGTATACGTAGACACATATAAAACGGAAAAATATAAAATAATCCATGAAATTATTTCTAGAAATAATAAATCTACACACAAGAGACAAAGAATAAGTAAAAATCGAACAGAAAAGCGATAAATTTATATGAAACAATTGTGTTTTTGAAAAACATTGTATTCGACATTGTGTTTTATACACCATTTCGTACATTTTGATATATTGATCTGTATTAATGAATCGATCTTTTCACCTTTCGTTTTGCTCTCTATATAACGAATCGTGGAATTTATATTTTCCAATTGTTGTTGACCAAATATAGCATTATATTCTTCCAATTTACTTGTGAAGTAATTCGGCAATAAGAAAGGGAATATTTTGGATGTATTGGTTGAATTGTTTATTACTTGTATAAGTGCGGTTCTTATGTAAGACACTGTAATACTAGTATGAAAGTCTTTACATATCAAATATTTTTCACTGTTGGCATATCGGCTTGTTTGTGGTTTGGTTATATACACCTTTTTATAACAGCTACTAAGGAGATAAATTAAATCTACGGTATTGGGTAAGAAACAATCGAACAACTTCAAAACGAACACGCCGCCTTGTTTTTGAGTACAAAGCGCATAACATACTTGTGCCATTAATAATTTGAAAATTGTATTTTCTTGATTATTGAAATCTGTTGAAAAATCGAACCCGCCATCTGCGGTTATCAAATCCATAGTATTTTTATATTTTGCTACCACGTGATCGAAGTTGACTATGTTCAATAAATCGCCTGTACCGTCTTCGCCAGATTCAATATAAACATTTTTATTTTTCTTTAAAAATAATTCGCTCTTTTTCCATGATGGTATATTTGGATCATTGTTATTATTATCAATTAGTGTCATACCTACATATGAATCATCTTTATTATTGCGCTCACGTACAACCGCCTCTATGAATCCACCGGGCCCCTCTGCCAAATGAAATGTGCAAATCGGTTCCTGCTTTTGTATTAGTTCAAATACATGAATAATTTCGAGCATCTTAAAAAAAGAACGAGATAAAGGTTTGTATTGTGATACACAAAGATTGAAACTGTTACAAATAGTATTTATATATTCGTATGGATTCGTATATTTTTTGTATATATCCCATTCGCGTTCGTATTTATTTATTTTCAGTTTTATTTGCTGTAGATAACAACTCAATGATGGATTCAAACAGACATTCTCATTATAATCACAATTTAACTGTTTATATATATTTGGAGCAGCATTGGGCAATAAGTAATATATCATAATATATTATTTACTCAAGGTTTATATTTATTTATTTTTAACTATTTTCACACGCTTGTTCGTTTTCTTCGCATCAGTCTGTTCCGTTGGTATTTCGATTTCATCAACCGACTTTGTTACATTCATCTTCAGTAATTTATCCGCATCAACTTCACGTAATTTACGGAAAATGAAGTATCGATTCATAAATGACACTTTCTTTTCTTCGGGAGACATGTACAATGCGTTTTTGTAGTCCTGTTTATAATTCCGATTTGTTTCTTTCTCCATTTGTGTGAATAAATCTTTGAACAAACCAGTGCTTCGTGGAAGTCCCATGCCTTGCGCATCTTCGTTGCTTATCAATACAAAACCATAATTCTCCATTACACGTACGAAATAATCGAAGTTCACCAAATATTCCTTTGATACCTTCCCAATTGAATCCTGAAATACATTAATCGCATAATTCAATGACGTCTCGTCATCTGGAAACCCAGTTTGCTTATACTTTTTAACGATTTCGTACATTTTGTGATTATTTTCCATGTATACAATAGAATCGTCATATTCAGTATGTTTCAATAGATCAAATACAGTTTGTCCATCATAACATGTACCGATGAAATAACCATTTAGTTTTGTACATTCCGCAACATTTTTCACAAATTCATTGAGCATCTTTTCATTTTCGAAGAAATAGTGAAGCGAAAATTGTACCGAACTGATATTGAACCCACCGCTGGCCACACCATAATGAGATTTAACTACTTCTCCCAATGTAGTGGCATCTTTGGGACCATTTCCGAATAACGCTGGAACAATCTCCTTTTCCTTTACACTCGCATACTCTTCTTTAAAAGCGGCACCTTTGCGAATATTTTCGCCACTATTTCCATTTACAAATATACATGTTGGGATCTTCTTATAATTTCCCTTTTGACTCAAATAACGCGCACAGGCACCATCCTTGCGATTATTAATATTATCACGGGATAAATCGATGCCAAAAACGAACCCGAGTTTACTATCTATCCATTTAGGTAGATCACCTGCCTTGCCAACCGCATAATCGATAAGAGACTGTTTTGGTTCACTCACTGCTTGTATCAATCGTTTTTTAACATACAAATTATGAAAGTCACGCATTGATTTCGATTTATATGTGCTTCCGCCATTTCGTTGGTAATATACTTGGTCTTGCGTTTCTTCACTGTAACTATCGAAATAATCAGGTATATTCAATGCGCTCGATATCATTTCACTTGTAATAGGATTATGAATAGTGAGCCAATTATTATTTGCCACACGATATGCATTGCCATAATTTCGATGACCGCTTTTCAATTCATTCGTTTTATCATAACGAACTCGCAATGGCTTCCATCTCCATCCAGTGCGTTCATCCAAATCATATTTAAATTCCACGATCATATGCTCTTCGAAAAATTCGCCTTCTTCGGTGAGCATATACATTTCCTTACCATTCTTTTGTAATAATATATTCGCAAAGCATGCTTTGGGGTCATATGGATCACTGGGAATAAACGGTTCGGGACGGTAATCATTTTTATTGCTTTCTTCGGTTGATTTCGAAGTATGCCCTGATCCCTTCAACATATCCTCAAATGGATTTAAATAACCATCTTGTTGTTCGCTGTAACCGCACATTAAAATCAGTGTTTTATATTGACTAATTGAATCGCCTCCAATCAAATCCATTCCATCTTGGAATATATTATGTATCTCGTCTTTACCAGTATGATCCTTTTTAACACGAACTAATAAATCAATAGTATTGAACTCTGCTGGTTTCCATTTGAAACTGTAATTCCATGTCGTTTTATGTAATGGGCCCGCAATACCTACGACATCGCTACCAACAGCTTTATCACTTGGTGTGAAAATCAAACCATCAGTATTATACTTGTATATATTATCATGTACATCACTCAATATTTTTGAACATCCCTGGAAAATAGTCGTTTCTCCTGTAACTGCGTAAAATGTTTTCGTTTCAATATTGAATACACATGATCCTTTTGAATCAAGGATATTTTTGTGCTTTAATAAACCAACCAGTTGTGACATTAATGTCGCACGATATTTCACCTTCTTCCCCTTGTATAATTCTTCATCACCAGGAGATACATAGAATGGATATGTACGAACATCTTGTGTGTTTATAAAATAAATGTCAAAAACCGCGTATAAATTAATATAATTGCCGTGTTTATCATAAATAATATGTTCACCATCCAATAAACTATTAAAACAGTCTTTGTTTTCAGTTTTAGATCCAGTGAATATTACACTCATATTCGTATTTATTATGTATATTTTCCCCTCCTCATTTATATATAATAGACATCTGTTTCCGTCTGCCTTATCTGTCACGGTGTAATTTTGCCGTATATTTGGCAGATTCATATTTTCATAATCTTCTACCACATTTTTCACCTGAAGGGTATATGAAGATGGCCCAATGAAATCCTTGGGGTGTATTTTTTTGAATTCCTTTGTCTTTCCATGTAATAAGACGAAATAAGAATGCAGTATATGGTCCTGTTCTACATATGAAATGGGATAATTCGTCTGCTGAAGTCCAGACAATACAACGCGCATAATCTTGCGAATAACTCCTACTATCTTATCGACACTTTCATACTCAGTACCAACACCAACCTTTGAGTTGTCCAATTCCATTTCTATTTCATAGTTCTCCAAGTTATTGAATACATTGGATTCTTGAATATTAAATGAACTCATCATTGTTTTCCCCTTATTTGTGGTTTTAGATGATTTTACTATACTCAAATCCGCAAATAAAGGGAGATCTTTATGTACAAACCGTACTCTATTCAATAAACGAAATGTCTTTTTAAAATCACCCCACTTATCGATCATTCCTCGAATAACACCCGATTTTATACCGTACGATTGTTCCAATTGATAAGCAATGCGCGTATTAAACTCTTTAAAATCAGCAGGCTTTATAAATTGGTCATTCACTTGTGGAGTTGTTTTTTGTGTGAATTTCAGTTTGTCATAGGTGGTAGAAGGCATTGACAAAATTTTATCAAGACTATTTGTCTTACAATATTCTTGTATCAAATCCAATCCTACTAATTCTGCACGAATATTCGAACGCTTTGTAATACCATTATTGTCGATAAACCAATGGAATATGCGTAAACTGTGAAACCCATTTGGATTTTCTGGTACAAACCCATGATTGTATAATGCTTGAGCGACATTATCATAATCGATCTTGGAAAATGGCTTGTAATCGCGGTTTCCACCAAAACGCAACTCAATTTCACTGGTTTTTCCATCTTTACGCGCAACTGGATTACTTTCTAAATAATTAGTTAATATCGCGTGTAATTGGGCTTTTGGTGTTTTATCTGTCATTGTAAATAATATATAGTAAATTCATATATTATTTTATTTGTATAAACATTGTTTCAATTTTTTTATAATATACAATGTTTCGTTATTTCAATATAATGACTTTGTTTATCATTTTTCTCGGGGCTTAGACCTAATCTCTCACTTATATTACGAAGTTCATCGACCTTATATGTAGATATTGCTCTTAATGGCATACTATGTTTATCCAATAAAAATCTACTATATATATCTTGGATATCTGCGTTTACTATATACTGAAACTGCTTACCCGTTTTATAAATCACGATTTGATCATATGTATCATCACAATCATCGGGCTCAATAATATAATAGACTATATCATTACAAATAATTACTTTGCGTTTATAGTAAACAGATAAAGCATGTAATGAATCTATAGTAATATCACTATTTGTCATAAAATCGGAAATATTCTCCTGTATATTATTTTTTGTCATCTTCGCGTTGACGCTTTTCATTACATTTGGCGTTTTCATGAAAAAATCGGCATATTTACGCTTTTCATCCATCTGCGTATTTGTATATTTCGTTAATGTATCATATTTCTCCTTTGAATATACATGGATGTACATTATCCAGAATAAAAGATCCTTTTGATTAACTGATTCTATTTTATGTGCTTCTATTTTATGTGCTTCAGTTACAATGGTTGTTTCTAAACTTTCCGTTTTACGTTGGATTTGCGGAAGATGAAAAAACATGTATTTTTCCAATTTATTAATATCACACACAGTTATTTTATTTCTAACAAATATATCGTGATAACTCATACAATATTATATAAGTTACAATCTTTATATACTTTTTACATATCTTCGTCTGTTTCGCAGTCAGTATAGTCACAAATAAATTCATTGATCTCGTCTTTCAATGATTGACATGAAACCGATCTCAATGTCTTTATATTGACATTAAGTTTCATTACATAATCTAAACAACCACTCATATTACGTGCACTTTTAAAGTTAATACCATAGACACTGAAATCAATCGAATGTTGATCATCTTTATTAGACCAAATTCGCGGAAAATGTTTGTAGAAGAAGAGGACATGATCAAGATCACCTTGATTCATAACATTCATTAGCCCTAATATATATTGCTTTATAACTGTCAATGGGATCAACTCTTTCTCTTTCATGGTTTGAATGAAACTATTAAATAATTTTAACTTACCTCGCAAATATATTTGTACAAATAAAAGACTCCATATATAACAAAAATGATTTTGCGAATCTGTATGTTGAATATTAATATTCTTTTTCAATACCTCATCTTCGATTCCTTCTAAATCGGGCGAAATAAACTCTTCAAAACCACCAGTGGGTTGTAAAATATACGCTATGTTCACTTGTTTACAATGAAATTTGTATATTTTTTTTGTCTTATCATGTATCACTTTTAACATGTCTCGACTGTTGAATATTCTCTTCGATAATTCCATGAAACATTCTTGCGTACCTGATGTCATTAGGTATTTATCGTTACTGTATGTACCCGACATAGAATCGAATATACGAACACAAGACTGTTTAAGATCGCATACTAGAGCGCCATAATGGCCACCTTCGCCTAAATTCAAACCAAATATAGTATATATTATTGATTGTTTGTTGATTTTAGATTTTTTTAATTTACGCACGGCATCCTCGATATATTTCTTCAAGGTCTTTTTGTTTTGTTTACTATCGTCGATATTCCAAACTCCGTCCACGAATTTGATGTCCAATGTATCTGATCGCAAAAACATGGAATTTTCATTTTCGCATCGAATTTTTTCCAAGAGTCGTTCGATGTGCATATTATTTCCGTCCATCATGAATTGTCGAAATGTTTCATTCGCATTTTCCATGAGAACGAGATCTAAACCATCGATCAAATATGATTTGTTTTTGCGCTGTGTCTAAATAACCGTAGCTCAGCGGGTCTACTAATTCTAATGGAAGATTATTACGATTCATGTTTATACATGTATTCAAATTCCAAAAAATGAATTCAATTTTTTTCGTAATTATAGTTTTAGTATGTTGACATATAGATATTCACAATCCTTATGTTTTGACATTTCATTACAATAATATTAAACTTCATATTATTGTATTATTTACAAATTCCAAATTATTCAAAAAAAATGGATTTAAATTCATCCTTCTGTGTTTCAAGAGACTGTAATGTAGATTCCTGTTTATTTACGTATTCTAAATAAACATTTATATCTTCAATAATTGAATCATCTAAGAAGGTCATATTAACAAATATACCACTTTTGTTTTCATTTAGTTTGACGTTATGTTTGAGCAATATTTTCAAAATTTCAACCTGATTTATTTTTGTCATATTTTCAATTCGAGTTTTCATTAATTCCAAATCATCCATTATGTGTTATATACCATTTTTTATTTAAGTTTATTTTTAACTTCTAAATATTTACTCGGATATATCTATTTGGATCATTTACTTTCTTTGTTCACACAAGGGCGGTACACACGTGGCCCGTGCCGTCTCCTTATAGAAGCCTCGTGAGTACTGATCAATGGTGGGTTGTATTTCTTTTACCTCACTTAAAGACAGCATTGAACAAATTCTGCCCGTTCGTTGTGTTGAATATATCAAAATGTTGCTTTGCACCAGTCTCTTGAGCTTCTAAAATGTTTTCCCTTCTCTCTTGCTGTCTCTCAGAATGTCTTTTATTTCCTTCTATTACATTAAAATATTTCAAAGCAATATATGCTAAAACGACAATCAAAAGCAAGTAAAAAAGAAATTTATATGAAAATCCCAACTTCATATATATATATATATAAATAATATTTATTCAGTGGCCTTGACAACTCTTGTTTGCTTCTTCTTCATTGCTTCTTTATCCACCAATTTACCAATAACACTAATAAACGGATCATTCAATTCAAAACGCACACCAATTACATTTATCAATATATCCATATCTTCTTTAATACTATTGAAATATTTATTCATATTATGATGATCCTTTGCTAAAAATACATGTATTGGGATAATATCATAATCAATCACATGTCCATGTATACCAGCCTTAGTGATCGTCTTACTTTTACACTCAATAAATTGGCCTTCCACTGGATTTGCGATCATACATTCAAATATCACGATAAACTCAATATTTTCATTTTGAACAATACCGCAACTATAACTTATAATATTAATAGTCCTAGGTTTCACGAAACCTTCCGCGATACACTTGTTAAATGTCATCTCATGTATTTGTTTTTCCAGCACTTCTTTGACATTGCTACCGATTTCATTGATACCCAAATATACGCGTTTCTCTAATACAGATGGAATATAAATACCATAAACGATATCACTCATGTTATATATTATGTATACTTTTTTAAGTTTATATGAATCAATTTTTTATACTTATTATCCAATTTTATGTTTATTGATTTTGTTAAATATTATTTGTTCATCGCTAAAAAACCATACTTTATCGAGATTACGTGTCTCCTGGAAATGACGCAATATAAATTCTATTAATATAATGAGTCTATATTTAAGGTCCTTTTTATTGGTTTCGAATTCCGCCAAAATATTATCGATTGTATACTTTTCCTCACCGATAATTTCATTGAGTTTCACGATTAGATGTTTCAGTTGCATGTTATCTATACGCGACCCGACTTTATTGACATTATCTCGCAAATGGCGCAGTTTCAAACTATATACATCTTTCGTTTTATTAAATTCGAAAAATCCAATAACTTCATTCATTTTCGATTTATTTATTCCATTCTTTGTGATGTTCGTTTTTGATGATAATAAATCTCTCGATTCAGTAAATGAAGCTTTCTCCCATTTACTTTCATTATAAACAAAAACACTTACCGTTTTGCTATCATCACTCAATAAAATCCCATAATCATCATGATTCTTATCACTGATCACAATCTTTTCATCAAAATAATCCTTTATAAAACGCTCTATTGTATTCAGTTTCGACTTACTATAAATATAATTCATCAGTTCGATCTTCGTTAAAAATTTAATTTCATCCAAAATATGAAACATTATATATTTTCTTTGTGTATCCTCATTAATATTGTATTTATCGGATAAAAATTTGCGCATCTTATAAAATTGTCCATAGAATGTTTGATTTGATGATGTACCGAATGCTTCTTTGTAATGCGTTTCGATTTCGTCTAATGTGTCACTCAATTCGTCGGTCGTTTCCTTAAATTCTATAGGCAAATCAACACTAATATGTGGCATCTTTACATCGACTGGAACCTCTCGTTCGTATATTGACGACGAATCATTTGTGATTTCAATGGGCTGAAAAAAATAAAACGTACCTTTATTCACTAGTTTACCAATGCGACCATATTTATCCAATAAAAACAAATTTTCACTATTCGTCATGTTATATAAAGCATGATTGATTTGATCATGAGGATAAGATTTCACCGCACTCAATGTATCTACAATCTCTTTGTGTGACATGAAGAATTTTCCTTGTTGTGAACCTGGTATATCTAAAAACATTTCCTTTATTTTTTTGGTTATCGCAGCATTATTAGTTACGATAAACGAGTCAGTATATGTGGCCTTGACTATTTCATTGTCTGCATATTTCTCTTCGTTTTTACAAGTGTAAACGCAATTATCCATATAATCACATATGTCAGTAAATGGTTTATCTCCCACTACGACTTGAGTTTTCTTTCCATTTGGTAAAACGTATTCTATTGCCGAATTAGCAGGCACTGTCAATAAATGTTCCTGTGTAAAATTATTTTGTCCAATATTTAATAAACAATCTACAGAATTTTCCTTCAATAAGCGGGTAACTTCGCCAATTTTAATAGATTTCTTTTCGGCTACTCGATAAACATACGTATCGACCGCTTCGGTATCAGAGCCCAAATTTGTGGCATGTAAAAATAATTCGACATTGCGTTTCTCAAATGGTAAACCACAATGACTTAAGTTTCGTACCCCGCGGCCAATAATTTGTTCAATACGATTCATATTATACCATGGATCTAATATGTGAATTTGTCGAATATTCTTGAAATCGATCCCCTCTGCTGCGGCCCTTGAAATCAATACAACCTTCACTTTGTTACCGTCTAAATTCGCAGGACTGTTCAAATATTTTATATCTTCATCATTGGTACGCGAATAGTTTTTATCACCAGTAATCATCACATATTTGGCATTACGAAAAGTACCTTTATGTTGATCTCTAGGTTTCATGGATATATAATCAACATGACTGCCTTTATTTTTCAATAACGATTTCATACTCTTATGACTACTATAACGAGAAAACCCCATTTCTTCTAATGCCAATGCCATAGGAATAATTCCACCATCAATATATTGAGAATAAATTAAAATAATACCCTCGGTATTTTGAATAATTTTACAGATATTTGCCATCTTTGCGCTGTATTTATGTAATTCATTTTGTGAAAACAATTTTCCATATTTATCTGTTTTATATTCAAAATTCGTGCGGACTTTGATTGATTTATCGTCACCCAAATCTTCTATTTTCTCCTCTGTGTATTTCATAATGTTTGACAATCCTGCCTTTCCCACCATATTTTGAATAGTAGTTGATAAAATGTCAAATGTGTCACGATCTGCTTCTTCAAAATCGTCATTTGGGTAAACAATATTGAGGATTTCCAAAGGTCTTTGTAAAAGTGTATATCCAAACGAATCCATGTCTTCAAAACTCCTACTTTTACTCATATTTTCGAATAATTCTTTCATCAATGTATCCATATTTCGCATCAATAGATCATATACTTTTTTTTGATGAGAACCGATGCTATTATAAAACACGGGTATGTATTTTAATGGTTCCTTTATTGTTTTTTTATTTATTTGACGCGTCGGTTCAATATATTTGAAATCTAAGTAATCACGATGATTCGCATAAATTCGAACTGGAAAACTATAAGGATTTTCGCCGCGAACATATGAAACATAACCCGTTAATTTTCGTATAAGTAGGTCCCGTCCAGAAGTTGTTATTTCACCTTTACTATTAAAAACATCGCCGATCTTAATCATCGATTTATTGTCATTCATGTTCATTAAATTCGTCAACCATATTATTTCCTCATATGAATTATACATAGGCGTCGCACTAAGTAAAAGTAGTTTCATGTTTTCCGCATGTTCTACCATCGTCATTAATATTTCCGCGGATTTAACATTAGACTCACTATTATCACGTGTTATACGTAAATTATGGACTTCATCTATTATAATCAACCGATTACTGAATAACTCCTTTATCTTTTTTTTGCGCATTTTCATTTTCTGTTTCGAATTCAATCCCGACAGTGAAACGGTTATACTATTATTAATATAATTCGCAAATTGAGTATATCCCATGAACATATAATATTGATTTATTAGCATTTTTATTTCTTTAATTATATATTGCTCGCGTAAATCCTTGCTCGATGTAGGATTCACCTCTTCTAACAAAGAACTTCCGACACAACTATTCATAGACCACATTCCTCCTTCGAACTTCAACTTTTTTGGATTAAATAATTGGGACTTGAAATTATCTTGAACATTTGGCGAAGCGACGATGATTATCGATTTTCTTTGTCCCAATTGTTTCATATATTTACGAATTTCCTCTGATACTCCAATCGCACTGCAGGTTTTTCCACTACCTAGACCGTGATAAAGCAGCAAACTATTATATGGGGTATTGAAAGACATAAAATTTCTCACAAAATTTTGGTGAGACAAGAGCTCGAAATCGATATTACATATATTTTCTGCTTCTTCTTTAATACTTGATATATATCCATCATATTGATTATCGTATAACTCTTTATGTTGTGATAATTTCAAATTGAACTCGTCGTCTTCGAATCGAGGATATAAATAATCTAAATATGATAATGTTTTGTCGGGTTGTGGCTGTTCTATGTCTGCTTTCTTTGTTACGTTCTGTCGTTCTTTGATAGGACGTTTTTTCTTTTCGGTTTTATTGCGATGGGCTTTGTCTATTTTATTGTATTCTTCGTCATCTATGACCTTCATTTTCCATTTCGTATTATTAAGATAATGATCTTCATAAAATTGCGCCCATTTTGGATCTGTACTAATGACATCATGAACCGATTTACGTACAAGTTTAATATCCGAGTTATCGGGATCAGTGATAAATTCATATAACTTTCGTGGTTCGTAAATATTCTTCTTTTTATTGAAACTCCAATATTTCGGTTTTTCAGTGGACATGTATATTATAATGTTATATATTTACAATATACATATTGTTAATTCTTTTAACATATTATTAACTTTTGTAATAATGTTTTTCTTCTCTAAATTGTAATCTCTAATGTGTTCTAAGCATTCTTCATATGGCAACCATTTCATACAACTCACTTCAGTTCTTTGGAAATTCTTCATATTATGCGTGTATTTTTCATCCATAAACATGATAAAGTATTTATGTTTATATGATTTATAATTGGATCCAGTGAATACCTCTTCGAATGGTATTATGTTGTCAATGTTTTTCAAATTGTGTTTGTTATATCCCGTTTCTTCACAAAATTCACGTATAGCACAATCATAATCATTCTCATTTACGTTTCTCCTTCCCTTTGGAAATCCCCATTCGGGTTCATGCCAATTATGAGATTCACACTCCTTTATCAAAGAATTCAGATTGTAATACTCGCCATTATTATAAACGCCGCTTTTCAATAATTCGAATTTTTCATTTGAACTAATTTCTTCATTTTTATATTGAATATTTGACTCTATATCACACCATATATTATTCCATATTATTTCGAAAGACTCACTGGCGATAATCGTCTTCTCGTATGAAGTCATTTGTTTAATCATATTTAGTATATAATATTTATCGGTTAATGAATATTTACCTCTAATAAAATCTATGAATCCAAGTGACTCTTTACGTCTAATCATGAGAAATTCATATTTGTCTGTTTTGCGGAAAGCAATGATACCTATACTCGTAATAGGTAATTTACAATGACTAAATAAATGTCCTGCACGTCCACAATTATTACAATATATATCCATTATACGGTGCTATTAATTTTATTTAATCATATAATTCTATATAGTTTAAATGACTGATTATAATCCACAAGTTTGGGGACCACATTATTGGTTCGTTTTATATACAATTGCTTCTACGTATCCCGATAATCCAAATGAATTTACCAAACGCAAGTATTATGATTTTATTCAAAATATGCCCCTATTTATTCCTAATATTTCTATCGGAAACCATTTTAGTGAAATGTTGGATAAGTTTCCATGTAGTCCGTATTTATCATCCCGTGATTCTTTCAAAAAATGGGTCCATTTTATTCATAATAAAATTAATATATACATAGGGAAAGACGAAATGTCGTTTTTGCGCGCGGATGATATATACAACGCACACTATAGACCCCAACCTGTAATATTAAGTGAAACATTAAAAATAAAGAAACATCATATTTATTTATTATTTACACTATGTTGTATTATTTTTATTTACATATTTTATAAGAGTACATGAGATTTGAAATAGTCATCATAATCATAACATCTTTAGTTATAGCAAATATATACACAGATGGAAAATATTTACGGTTAGCACTTACGTGGAAAAAATATTATCAAATGCTCGGCGTTGGTTTATGTGGACTGGTATTCATTTATATGCTCCGCAAAAATCCAGATCGTGCCAAAGATCTTATTGTATCTTCGAATGAATATTTAAAAAATGTACCCATTGACAAAGATTCATATAATTTCATTCATCCTATCATGGATTTCACAGCAAAACAGCAATACGGTCAACATGGTCAATCTATTACTAACCATGATCCTCAGTTACACAAGTACCAGCAAAAAGTCATGAACTCCGGAGGCAAAAGCACAAAACGCTCAGTGAGTGAAACGAAAAAGAAATTCGTTGCTGCTCAGCAAAGTTGGTGTTGCGGAGACTGTAAAAAACAACTACCCGCGTGGTTCGAGGTTGATCATACTGTACGTCTCGAACATGGAGGTAGCAATCATGTAGATAATTTAGTAGCACTATGTAGAGATTGCCATGGGAAAAAAACCGCAATTGAAAACTTATAATGTATATATATATAAATGTCAAAATTGAAACAAAAATTATACGGTTACAGTGAAATAATTAAGGGGTCTTATATGGATCGGCAAGAAAAATTACAGGAGAAAAATGAAAAATTTGGAAATACATTATTTACTACCTCGCTACAAGAGTTATTCAGCCCGAATAATACCACTGGAGCCTTGGCGAAATATGGCATATTGTATATATTTATCATCGGGTTGACTATTTTATTATCGAATCTTGTACAGAAAAAACAGGTGTTTGACACAGGCGTATATTTATACGTCAGTATCTTCATTGTGCCGATTTTGGTTATTATTGGTATGATTGTATTTTCTAGCAGAGAAAGAAATAAGATGGCAATATTTGCGTATGCTGCGCTCGGTTTATTACTCATGGTAGTTTTTATTAACTTTTACTCGAATATACAGAGCTTATCATCAACTTACACTGAATACTTGACAATACTTTCACAAATTATTATTGTTTCGATGGTTTTAGTAGGTTTAACACTTTTTTATAACTTTTTTAGCGATAAACTTTTAAAAATACGAGGCACAATTGGTATTGTTATTAATTTGATTTTCTTACTTCCTTGTTTTTTAAATGATTTTCTTGTGTATATCAAAAATCAATTTAATCTTACTCCTTCAGTAACATATGCTTTATTAATGATCGAAACAATACTCATTGTAACATATGTATATTTACCTTCATTCATGGTGGGAAATTTCTACAATAGTTTCAAAGTTTTAGACACCCCTCATTTTTTGAACGACTATAAAGTGATTGGTCACGGTCGTGATTTACCGACAAATAAGACAACTTTGATCAGTAATAGAATGTTACAAAGTAAAACTGCGCCTTCGCTCTATGTTAATTATTCAATATCAATGTGGTTGTATTTAAACAGTCAGGAATTATCGACCGAAAATAAACACATTTTCAGTTATGGAGAGGATAAACTGCGTTTAGAATATATTTCTATGTATACAGATCAATCGAATGAAATTCTGTCCGAAACTTTAGATAGAAAACACAAGTTAAAAATCACATTCATTGATGATATTAACTGTAATAAACTAAAAGATATACTCGAACAAAATGAAAATTTCTCCGATGAACTAGTGGACGTCGACATTTTATTAGAACAATATACTCGAAATTGTAGACCTATTCCCAAAGACGACTTTATTATATTATCTAATACAAACGAAGATGGTGAAGTAAATTGGCGAGATTTTTTAATATCACAATCCAACTCCGAAATTTCTATATTCATCGATATTGAAATGCAAAAATGGAATAATATTGTCGTAAATTATGATAATAATAATATTGATTTATTCATAAACGGAGAATTAAAATCATCGAAAAATTACGTTAATATGTTTCCTGTTTATAAGGATACTGATCGTATATCCATTGGTAACAACAATTTAAAAGGCGCTATATGTAATATTGAATATTTTGAAAATGTATTAGAAAAAAACGAAATTGTCACAAATTACAATTTATTATTAAATAAAAATCCGCCATTAAATAATATAGTATAATTTTATATATGAGTACCACTATAATTGTATTAGGTGTAATTTTATTAGTAGTAATACTATACTTAATTTTTCAAGATTGGTTCTCTGGTAAGACCGCTTTAGACGAACAAAATAGTTTGTCGTCGCAAATACCAGCCATACCATCAGGCAATCTATCTGTACCCGATTCGGCGCGATTCACTTATAATGTATGGGTATATGTCAACAGTTGGAATACAGATGCCCGAAAAACAATATTTAGTAGATTATACGAAACGAATTTATATTTAGATAATAACACATCAACATTGAAACTTGATCTCGGTAATCCCGCCATTAGCGATAGCGATCAAGACGATTATTTAGAAACGATTGAAATCACTAATAATTTCCCATTACAGAAATGGGTTTGTATTTTAGTCAGCGTCGACAATAATATAATTGACGTATATTTGGATGGCAAGATGGTTAAATCCGTATTTATCGGAAACAATGTCGCGCCTCCCTTTCAAAGTATGCAGGCGAGCTCATCGATCGTTTTTGGTAGTGGATGGGATGCTTATATTTCGAAATTTGAACGCACACCTAAACCTACTGATCCCAAATCTGCCTGGGATAAATATTTGGAAGGCAATGGCGGCAGTACAATAAGTAACGCATTAGGCAATATTAATATTAACGTTTCGTTATTAAAAGATAATGTAGAAACCAGTTCGTTTTATTTATTTTAAATGTAGTTATTTTTTATCATATTAATATAAAGTATTAATATAATGAATTATCTTAATCAACCTTTAGCCGAATCATTGGACAATCCTAATAAAGATAGACCTATCGCCCCTCCAGATAATGAATCTGCGAATAATTCTTTTGAAAACGTAGAATCGAGCCAAGAAAATCCCCAAAGTACAATGGGATATATTCAAAACTCGTTTCAAAGTTCCAAAGATTCATTTAATCGCACAATTGATGATATTTCATCAAAGGATTTGTATACCAGTGGAAAAGAATTCATGTCATCAAATACACTCATTACCAAATTTGTATTTCTAATCCTTGTATTGATATTCTTTTTGATCATAATGAATTTAGGTATTTTCTTAATTGTTTATTTTTCGAGACCTGAAAAAAATCCTTATTTGATCGACGGTGTTATTAACGGTAATCGACAGAAAACAATATTACAGGATCCTAAAAATTCTAACGCGATCACTATATATAGATCCAATAACCAGAGTGAAGGTATTGAATTTACATGGAGTGTATGGTTACTAAGAAATCATACGGAAAGCAATTTTGTATACAATAACATTTTCAATAAAGGTTCTAGTAACTATAATACCAGTGGCTTAGCGGAACTTGGAAATGGACCAGGTGTGTATTTTT
>Ga0129324_10000108_pt1 | contig 55204 bp, 60 predicted proteins | sample CPBDNA_7_FD_96879 | JGI IMG/M metagenome (GOLD analysis project Ga0129324, IMG submission 96879) | Freshwater to marine salinity gradient microbial communities from Chesapeake Bay, USA - CPBay_Spr_15_0.2_DNA | ecosystem: Environmental > Aquatic > Marine > Coastal | place: USA: Chesapeake Bay... | reverse complement strand
TAATGAGAATTCTTGAAAAAAACATGGAAGACCCATGAAACTTTTTCCGAAAAATGGACATTTATAAATGTCCAAAATGAGAAAAAACTTAGAGAAGTTTTCTAATTTTTTACCATTTTTCAAATTTAAAGCATATACGAGTGAAACCAGAAGGATTACTTTTTTGGTATGACACTGAACTTTTTTAAATATTTCCTACGAAAAGGATTTAGGCGATTGTTTCTTTAGTTAATATATACGAAGAATGACGAACGAAAAGTCGCCGAAAATCACCCCAACTTTTTCATGTGAACATTGTGACTATAAATGCTTTAAACAAAGTGACTATAAAAAACATTTATTGACACTGAAACATAAAATACGAACAAATACGAACGAAAAATCGCCAAAAGTCGCCAAAGCATATTTTTGTGAATGTGGTAAAAGTTATAAGCATGCTTCGTCTCTTTGGAATCATAAAATTAAATGTGATAATACACAAGAAAATACAGATAATTCCTTGACTGTTACTGATAAACCTGATTATAAGGATCTTTTGATGCAGGCTATGAAGCAAATGCAGGAACAACATGAAGAAATTAAGAAAAAAGATGAATTAATGGCACAGATGATAGACAAAATAGGCAATACCACAAACAATACGATGAATAATCAGTTTAATATCAATATGTTTCTCAATGAAACGTGTAAGAACGCAATGAATCTAACGGATTTCATAGATCGTATTGAGATCAGCCATGATGATTTGGAAAACAACGCTCAACTTGGTTTTGTGAACGGTATGACAAAGATACTAATTGATAACCTACGTCAGTTAACATTACACGAAAGACCGATTCATTGTACGGATGTCAAACGCGAAACACTTTATGTCAAGGACGAGGACGTATGGGATAAGGCACATTCCAATGAGAAGCTAGAAAATGCTATACAAGAGGTATCAAGGAAAAGTCTTAAGTCGCTAATAGATTGGAAGAAAACGAATCCTGATTATGACGATTTAGATTCGGAGTTCTCAAAGAAAAGCATTCATATACAAAAGAATTCATCAGGTCTATGTCAAAAAGAGTCCTTTTATCCTAAGATAATTCATCATCTGGCCAAAGAAAACAGCATATCACATTTGAAAAATGATTTATGATAAATGGAATTAAACCGATAATTTAAATATAGTTATGAAGGGGATCATAGTTATATTAGCAGGTGGGTTAGGTAAACGCATGGAGTCACAAATACCCAAAGTTTTACATAAACTCTGCGATAAGCCAATGCTTATACATGTTATAGAGACCGCAACTGCGTTAAAGCCCGAAAAAATCATCATAGTTGTAGGTAAGTATAGGGAACAAATAACAGAAGTATGTAAACAATATGGTTACTTTGACATAGAGTATGTAGATCAGACGGAGCCACAAGGCACAGGGCATGCGTTACAATGTTGTCATAATTATTTCAAAGATATTAGTACAAATGTATTAATTTTATCAGGAGACGTCCCATTGATTAAAACAAGTACGTTAGAATATATGTTGAATATAGCAACGAACGCATGTATAATGACTACAATAATGGATGATCCGTCAGGTTACGGACGCGTGATAACTGATAACGGTAAATTCATTAAAATCGTGGAGCACAAAGATTGCGACAATAACGAGTTATTATGTCAAATAATAAATGCGGGTATTTATGTTATAAAAAGTGATTTATTGTATAAGCATTTACCATTTCTCAACAATAATAATAAGCAACAAGAATATTATTTAACAGATATAGTCGAAATGATAAAAAATAGCGATATCGCTGTCGAAATATATGAGTTGTCACAAACGAACCAGAGTGAATTGATAGGCGTTAATACAAAGAAACAATTAAAACAATTACATTATTTAGCATCATCTTTGTAAAGATCATGTAGAGTTGAATATAATATATAAGTAAATATACCAATACAAGCACAAAAAATAATAATTTTTACATTATTATTTCGAGATCGGTGTTTTGGCACAAGACCTACTGGTTTCCACTCATCGTCAAGGTCAAAAATAGACCCTTCAATGTAGTCATCATTATAATTATTTGACATATAATTATAATATATTTATATCATTATACTGTTTATAGCATTTTGTTTATTTTTGTCGGCATACCATGACCAAATACAATCATGTAAATAAGCACAGCTGCAGCAATTAGAATGCTTCTGTTTTCAGCAACCATTGCGTTTTGTTTTAATCCGAAAATCATAATTAGATATAATATAACGCCAATAATGGCAGAGTGAATAAGCATCATGAGACCACGTTCCATAGTATATACATATACATATATAATTATTTGGCATAACAAGGTATTTCATCGATGTTTACAACATCTTCTAAATCAACATCTTCTAAATCAACATCTTCTTGAGAACATGCGTATTGTTTGAAAAAATCGAATTCTAATTGAGCATGAGGGGTGTGATTATGAACAGTACGTGCGATCATTTTATATAATTTAAAGTTAGGATAACGTTCGCTGCCGTTTTTTTTATACAGCACATTTACATTATTGTCATCGTCACACCAACGTTTTATGGTTTTCTGTAGTTCATTCATATTTTCAGCCTCGTCGTCGTCAATAATAAAATCATATATCGAACAGCCTAATCGACATAGATCGAAACTATAGTTGGGTTCAATATTAGGTTTGTCACTATTGTAGTACGGCTTGAAATTATATTGAGTAGAGGCATCGCCACCTGGAGCAAAACTATCACTACAAAAGAGATGACCCTTGTATTTATAGATGCTGCGTCCAAAGTCAATGATTTTGAAGATCTTACCGTAGGTGGGAATTTTATAAAACTGTGAATTATACTTGAAAAATAAATGGGTTTTATCGGTTTCTTTGTAAACAATGTTATTTGTATGTAAATCATTATGAGTGAAATGAAATGCTTTTTGAAATATAATCAAGCTCATAATTACCTGTAATAGTGCAGCAGAAGACGAGGCATCATCAAGTGATTCATTTTCTAACAAAGAATCGAAAGTATCATCGCATTTTTCGAGACAAATCATTTGTGTGGGGAAATTATTTATATAGACGTTCATGTTTTCGCAGATTTCGCTAGATATGCTGCCTAAACTATCACTGGACACATCATCTTCGTCGCCGCTTTCGCTTTCGCTTTCATCATCGCTTTCGCTTGAATCATTGTCTTCACTTGAGCTAGAATCGTCCATTTCGGGGTTCGCGGTGTTATTATATATTTCTTCCAATTCATTTCCATTGGTATTGTCAACTAGTGTATCGCAATCTAATTCTTCAATATCGAGAACAACATCTTCATCGCTGATACATAGTCGATCCTTATTTTTGCGGGAATTTTTATCAATGAATGATTGTATTAGATCATATTTAGAGAAATCGTACATTTTATTCATATTTTCCATGAAAAATTTGGAATCGCTTAGATATTCGAAGTCATCGGCGATGTTTATTTTATATTTTCTTTGAACAGTGAGAAAGGATCCGTAAAAATCAATACATGTAGAAACCTTATGTTCATTTAACATTTTGCTACTAAGAAAGCTGAAAAAGCAATCAACATATGATGAATTATTGGCATCATTTAATTTGGTTTCTTTGTCCTTATTTTGTAAATTCGGTAAAGATAACAAAGAATCATCATTTAAATTGTACTTACCGATCAAAAATTTAACAGGATCTAATAATGGAGAGAATTTAATGAATGTATTTTTAGGAATAGTAGTTTTATTTTCATGATCGTATACATTTTCTAAATCAACGATTTGGTATTTGTGATTAAATCCAATTTTATCATAATTGGTATCATTCATGTTGAAGAAAATATCATAAATTGGATTGTATTTTTGTAAATCTTTGTTATCAAAGGGTGTATAATCATATTTAATATCATCTTCGTTTAGAACAAATTGGGATTTCATTTTATCAATGTCTATATCATGTATCAAAGAAAAATCGATTTTCATGCTATCTGTGCTAGTCATTTATAATGATTTTTAACAAAATAATTTTTGAATATAAACGTTTTTCTCGTTAATAATCATTGTAAAATATGTATTTTTATAATAAATGACTTTAGAGCTAAAGAAGTTTAATATGCGCGACATTACATTTAAGCCAAATGAGAATAAAGGTCCAGTGGTTGTATTAATTGGAAGACGTGACACAGGTAAATCTTTTTTGGTGCGGGACCTGTTATATTATCATCAAGATATACCCATTGGAACAGTCATTTCGGGGACGGAGGCAGGTAATGGTTTTTACAAAGAACATGTTCCTAAATTATTCATCCACGATGAATATAATACCGTTTTGATAGAAAACATATTACGTCGTCAGAAAACAGTATTGAAACAGGTGAAAAAAGAAGTAGAAACATATAAAAGGACATCAATTGACCCTAGAGCATTCGTAATTATGGACGATTGTTTATATGATCAGAGTTGGACTAAAGACAAGATGATGAGGTTGCTTTTCATGAATGGTCGTCATTGGAAGATAATGTTAATAATAACCATGCAGTATCCACTGGGTATACCTCCTAATTTGCGTACAAACATTGATTATGTATTCCTTTTACGTGAGCCATATTTGACAAATAGAAAGCGTATTTGGGAGAATTATGCGTCTATGTTTCCTACATTGGAGAGTTTTTGTGCGGTAATGGACAATACTACTGAAAATTATGAATGTTTAGTAATAAATAACAATGCCAAATCGAATAAAATAACTGACCAAATATTTTGGTATAAAGCGGAAAATCATCCGAATTTCAAATTGGGTTCAAAGGAATTCTGGGAATTGAGTAAAAATATCGGTTCGGACGACGAAGATGAGGAATATGATCCGAATAATCATAAGAAAAAGAATAAAGGTGCGAATATAAATGTGAAGAAGGCTAATTGGTAACAAGGGGCTGTGCCCCTTGTATTATGTTCTGTGTGTGAATGAAGGATGTGAATGATAATTCATGTTTACAAATACTACTCCTAATTCATCGGATCGTATATATCTATGAATATGCGATAAACACTCAATATCCTGAGTTTGAACAACACAAGGTGTATTATATTCAAAATTTTTATGGCTATTTTTTTCATAAAAGTAGAATGTATAATCTTTTTCTGAAAAATTGTTTTTTAGTTCTTTACAAATATGTGATTTACCAGTAGCATCACCGCCGAATAATACAATAGTTTGCTTATTTTCGACAGCTTGTTCGATGGTTTTTCTAGCGCGTTCGTATTGTTCATCAAAATTAACAGGTGCGGACATGGTATTATAATAATTTTATTATACCATATAATCGAATCAATTTTTTTTTATATTTATAGCATATTAATACGAGGGAAACCAACAAGATTGGCACCAATACCGAAGCCAGCACCGCCACGAGCACTGGAGGCAATGGAAGGAACAAATACATCAAGTACAGAGAAAGTGGCTGCGGCCATTAACCCGATAATTACAATTTCTTCAATATTAAGTGCTTTTTTAGGGATGGTATAAGCAGCTACGGCGACAAATACACCTTCAATTAGGTATTTAAAAATACGTTTCAACAATTCATTGACATCAATACTTGTCATTTATATTATAATATAAGAAAAATAATTTAAAAAAAGCGTGCTAAATATTATATAATGTCTACATTCGAGAGAAAAAACCTAAATGGCGAACCTAATCCTAAATATATTGATTTGTGTGACGAAGATGTCCCTATTGCTGGGCAAAAATTCGCATGTATGTCGTTTGTTTCGCCAGAAAAGATTCTAAAGCAACGCGAAATGTTTAATTTCGAGAAGTTTGTCGAGCAGTGGGAATATACCAAGATAGTAACGAAAACATCTGATTTCATTAACTTTTTTTCTTATAAAAATAACTTGAAGGTGGATGATGTGTTACAAGATTTCCAGGAGTTCGTAAAGGAGGAGAAGGAGAGTTTAAAGCAGACGTCGTTTGCAGATGATTTTAAAACATACATAGAACAAAATGAAGATCAATTGAATGCAGAGTTCCAAAAGGCGAATGAATTTAAAACTTCAGTGCGAGGATTAAAGATTCGAGGTGTCTTTCAAACGCAAGAAGAGGCGGAAATGAAATGTAAGAAGCTGCGTGAAATCGATCCTCATCATGATATTTACGTTGGTCCAATCGGAATGTGGATTCCATGGGATCCCGATGCTTATAAGACAGGTCGCGTTGAATTTATGGAGGATGAGTTGAATCAGCTTCATCACGAGAAGTTGAAGAACGAGACAAAGGCAAAGGAGGAGTTCGATAAGAGAGTATTGGAGACGAAGCGTAAGGCAATTGAGGAGAATATTAAGAAGGCAAAAGAATCGGGAAATACGCTGACTCAAACAATTGACGAGTCAGGAAATCTAATTGGTGTAAAGGAGACGGTTGATTTTGATAGTCGCGAAGTTGCTACGGAAGAAGGTATTAAGGAACACAATGAAAAGATAGTTGAAAATGCCAATAAGAAGATAGTTGAAAATGCCAATAAGAAGAACGATGCATAAAAAATATTTAGATAATATATATGAGTTCTAGTAATTCAGGTTCAAAAATTGTAGCCAACAAGAATATGCGCACATTAATAAATAAACAATCAAATCTAATGGGTAAGTCAATTAATATAATAAAAGATTTAAGACCATTAATGAATTTGACCATTATTCCTGTTAAATTGTCAGAAAAGGAGTTAATGTCTAGTTTTGAGGAGATGTTACCAGAAGATTTAAGGAGAGCTATGAATTATTTAATATCCAAGAAAGGTAAAAAAGTTATTGCGAAATTCGTGGCGGATTTAGATAATACTGTTAAACATAGCACATTTTTTAAAAAAAGTAAGTCAAAATCATCGAAGGGGGGTGATAATAGTTTAGTAGAGGCAAGTCCTCCACGTAGAGCTTTTTTTGATGAAAGTTTTTGTACTGCTATAGTGGCTGTTATTATTGGGATAATATTGATATATGAAGCATATATGAATTTGATGGCATTGAATGATAGGTTCGATCTGGATTTAACAACAATTGGATTATTTACGAATTTTGAAGCAACTCTGCGAAATATACCGATCGCATTATTACAAACGGTAAGTAAAGAAGCAAAGCGCGAAATAGAATTTAGAGTACAAAGTGGATGTATGGCTCCCAGTGGTAGTACCCTAACGAATTTAATGAATAGTGTTATGGATACAGGAGCGATGTCGAAATGTGTAATTGATAAAACACATGACGGAATAAATCATGTATTAAAAATGGATTCCGATGAAATAATTAATGGTATTACACTATGTTGGCGATTTACAAGTGTTGGATATTCTTTATTGGCTACGGGTGGTACATACACATTGAGAGCAATAACTGGGGCCACTAAATTACAACAGATTGGAGATGTCGCTAGTACATCATTGACACGAAGAAGACGACGACGCGAAATATCTGGAGGTAAGAAAAAAAGAAAGTCATGTAAGAATAATATCAAACTACATTTATCTGATTTTCTCTAATAAAACATACTAACTAACACACACATACACACACATACATATGGCAACTTGGCCGAGTGGTTAAGGCGATGCCCTGCTAAGGCATTATCCAATGGATGCGTAGGTTCGAGTCCTGCAGTTGTCGCATGGGGATTTAGCTCAGATGGTAGAGCGCTCGCTTAGCATGCGAGAGGTACCAGGATCGATACCTGGATTCTCCACATAATAATTTATATTTACTAAATAGTAAATATGAATGATGATATCAATACACATTTCTATATTAAGTTCATCTTTATCAGGTCTATTACATATTTTGATAGGTTATCCGTTAGATACTATAAGAACGTGATTATTAAATGAATCCTGCCTTCATTTTTAATTGCTCTAGTCGATTCAAGTCCTGGTTCTGCGCGCACTCTACGATTTCTCCTCATCTGTTTGTATTTGCTTGCTTACTTTTCTTGACTTTTTTTTCGTCGCTTTCTTTTTTGGATTTTTCTCTTCTATCTTTTTTTTCTCTAGTTCAAGTTTTAATTTTGTTAAATCTACATGATCTAGAAAGTTAATTAAATTTGTTTCAAATTTTTTTGTTAGAAGCGTATTGAAAGCTCCCTTTTTATCTTCTATGTCGCTCATAATATATACTATTAAACTATTTTATATTAAAGTTATTCCTCGTTCAAACCATCATGTATTGTTTTATCATTTTGGATCTTAGAGTCAAATTTCGTTTCAGCAATTTTAATCATATTTTTTTTAAGATCATCATTATCACATAATACATTTCCAATAGCGTCATATATCATTTGTATAATCAATTGATTTGATGCGATTTTACTATTAATTATGTTCTTTACAGTTTCCATGTCTAATTTTCCCATAGCATTTGCTAATAATTCTTTTGACACGTCACTTGCTTTGTCGTTACCGTGTAAAGGATTATGTACTGTGTTATCGGTAGATTTATCTGCAGATACAGCTGCCTTCATGCTAACTTTAAGTATATTTTGGACGCCACGGTTCTTGAAAAACTGTGTTATAAACTCACCACTGAGTATATTATCTGTTATAAGTTTTTCAATGTTTTTAGCATTGTCTCCTTTCATTATCTCTACTACTTCTTCATCAGTCAATTTTCCACCCATTATTTTGCGAGTACTTCTTCTTCTTCTTCTTCCACCCTTTTTATTTGTCTCATTATTGCTTCCAGTCATTCCTTTTAAGTCTTCTATAGAATAATTAGATATTAAATTTGTTGTATAAGCATCAAATAATTCCTGATAATTATTCTTAGGTTTATTTGAATTTTTTCCCCACTTTTCCGCACAAAAGGACTCTCTCGACGAACTCAATATTTTAGTAGCAACATCTATAATAATATTTTCAAAATCAAGTACAGTATATGTAGCAAATGTTGCTTCAATTTCTTTTCTAGTAAACTCTTTCTTTAATTTCTCATTTTGTTTCATTAAATATGTTTGAACACTGGGTTGTTTACCTCTCATTCTATCTAAAATTGTTCTTTTTTTCATGAAATTAATCGCTTCATTCTTAATAGCGTCTTGTAATAAGTTTCTGTTGTCCACCTTCTTGTTCTTCTCTTCCTCCGTTTCCACTTCCTCCTCACCTTTAACATTTTCCTTAGCAAATAACATGTTACTCACTAGTTGCATAATGATTGGTGCAACGATTTTTGCCTCTTGTTGTTTTTCACCAATTGATTTAAATCCCATAGCTTTGAATACTCGGTCTCCTGTCAACATCATCTGTTCGCTCCCACTCTTTTCCTCCCATTCTTTCTTCATTGCTTCTTCCTTCTTTACTTCTTCCTTCTTTACTTCTTCTTCGGTGATATTTGGGTTTTCTTCATTACCTGACATTCTTTAAATCTATACTAATATATCATTTTAAAAAAAATTGAATGCGTTTAATTATATTATTTTTAATTTAAAATACTATAATGCAATCACAAGTTCATGTAAACTACGATGTTTCGGAGAAGCGAAAAACGCAAAAAAAACAGACTCATTATTCTAAATATGAGAAAAATAAGTTATGGGAAGCTTTCGATAATGACATTCGTGAAGAAAAAATACAGGAGAAACCGAATGAAATAGACTTATGTTACTTATGTCAAAATGTATTAGTTATCGCGGAAAATGGTCTACCTACATGTTCAAATAATCAATGTGGAATAATATACAGTGAAACATTGGATTATTCGCCAGAATGGAGGTTCTATAGTGATGATAAAAACTCGAATGATCCGACCCGTTGTGGTAATCCAATCAATCCTCTTTTAGTCGAATCATCCTTCGGTTGTAAAGTGTTGTGTAGCAATACGTCATCATATGAGATGCGGAAAATACGACGATGGACTGAATGGCAATCGATGCCGCATCGTGAAAAATCATTGTATTCCGAGTTTCAGTTTATAACAACTATGGCGCAGAATTCAGGTATTCCTAAAATATTCATCGATGATGCGATCGCAATTCATAAAGACATATCAGAGCAAAAGATGTTTCGAGGTTTGAACCGAGATGGTATTAAAGCAGCATCGATTTATATAAGTTGTCGATTAAATGGTTGTCCACGTACGGCTCACGAAATAGCGGACATTTTCAAACTGGACAAAACGAGCGCAACTACGGGTTGTTCAATGGCAGTGACGATATTGAATAATATCGAGCGAAATTATCAACCGCATGAACAGACTGATTTAGGTACAACAAAGCCCATATCGTTTATAGAGCGATATTGTAGTAAGTTAAACATCAATACTGAACTGACAAAGTTGGCGATGTTCATATGTAAAAAGATAGAAACAATGAATATAATCAACGATAATGCTCCGCATTCGATTGCTGCTGGGATCATTTATTTCATTTGTAATATTTGTAGTTTAAATATAAGTAAAAATGACATAAAGTGTATTTGTGGTGTAAGTGAGGTCACGATAAATAAATGTTATAAGAAGATGGACTCTGTTAAAAAGCAATTAGTGCCAGGAGTTATATTACAAAAATATGCATAACTATTATAATGCCGTTTTATGTGTATTTGCTCGAATCAAGTGATAACGCAACATATGTTGGCGCAACGGTAGATTTAGAGAAACGTTTACGGCAACATAATAAAGAAATAAAAGGTGGAGCAGTAGCAACAAGTATGAAGGTAGCCAAAGGTGAGACGTGGAGACGTGTATGTTATGTCGAAAATTTTCCTTCGTGGTCGGCGGCACTACAATTTGAATGGGCATGGAAATTTCAATCGAGGAAATTACCGCAAAGAATGTTTCCATTAGATCGGCGTAAAAAGGCATTGGATACATTATTGAATTTAGAGCGACCAACGAGTAAAGCAATAGCATATACGGAATGGGATACCCCGATAAATGTGGTATGGTCTGAGGAATATGAATAGAAATAATACACATTTTTTAATATTTTTTAAGTATATAATGTCTTTAACACGATTCAATGATGATGATGCTAGGGTAAAAAAAAGATTACAAGAAAGTTTAAGCGTAGGGTTATATCAACTGGACGCGCCTGGTCCAGGACCACAAACGCCATTTGTAGAGGATGTCCATGTCCGTCTTCAAAAATGGGGGGCAAACCTCCGTGGTAATACGATTGAAATGGAGAATGATTTTAGAAATATGAATAACCTTTTATCGAAAAACATGAAGAATTACAAGGATTTGGAAGCGGTTACAAGTGAAGTCAGTTATCCTAGTGAGGCGGCATTTATCGATGAGTCTCGCGCATCTTTACCCGCATGGACGTTTAGAGATATGGAGTCGCACCGTTGGGAGTATCCGTTACATGATACACAGAAACAGGTTGAAATACCCTTTAATTTTAACGAACCAAGTCGCACATTATTGAAGGATAATTTTGTTAGAAAAATATGAAAACGTTATATATTAGTATAAAAATAAATATATAATATATAATATGGAATTAGCTATACCATTAGTTGCAATAGGTGGATTATATGTGGCTTGTAACAAAAAGAAAGAGGGATTCGATTCCTTACCGAATACAAATAATCCAGACGCAAATTATCCTCAACAAGTAGATAGTTCGGAGACAGCCGCTACATCGAAATTATCTAGTATGAATAAATATGCTCCGAATGTGGCATATACCGACAAATTTTTTACAAACGGCGCTTTAGCGAAAAATAATTCTAACATGGACGACGCCATATATTATTCTTTAACAGGCGATGAAGTCGATGCTAAATATTTCAATCATTCCAATATGGTACCTTTTAACGGTTCATTAAAAAACGCCAAAATTAATCTAGATTCAAATGAATCAGTTTTAGACAGCATGAATGGTTCAGGTACGCAATTTATCACCAAGAGCGAACAATCACCTTTGTTTGCGCCTGAAGAAAATACTCAATATGCTCACGGAACACCTAATCAAACCGAATTCATGCGCTCACGTGTGAATCCAAGTTTGCGCATGGCAAATACAAAGCCATTTCAAGAGGCTCAAGTTGCCCCAGGTTTAGGATTGGGATACACATCTCAAGGTGCGGATGGATTTAATTCGGGTATGATGGATCGCAAAGCATGGATGCCGAAGACAGTGGATGAGCTACGTGTGGTAACTGATCCTAAAGTGTCATATAACTTATTGGGCTACGAAGGTCCAGCGAACAGTCATATTAAGGCACGTGGAGAGCAAGGTGTACAAGAAAAGCATAGACCAGAAACATCATTTGAGATGAAACAGGATCGATATATGACAACAACTGGTTTAGAAAAAGGTCAAACAATGCGTTCAATTCACGTAGACCGCCATGTGTCTCGTCCTGACACCGCGGTATCATATTCGGGTGTGGCGGCTTATGGTAATAATTCATATTACGTCGACGGAGAGCACAATGAGCCGCATAGACAACAATTGGAATCTTATCCTTTATCGGTGGCCAATGCTATTGGACATGGTAGCGCAACGGAATCTGATTATGGAATGAAGAGTAAGATGGCTTATCCCAATAATCGATCTTCTAATATGGAGGATGGATATTTTGGCGCAATCGGTGGAGCTTTTGGAGCGGCACTTTCGCCTCTTTTAGACGCATTGAAGCCTACTCGTAAGGAAAATACGATTGGAAATATGAGATTATATGAAAATCCCAAATCACAAGTGAATGCTACGTATGCGCCAAATACAAATAATGCTCCAACAACGAATCGCGAGATGACCGAGAAAGGCAGTGGTCATTTAAATTTCAATGGGCATATACAGGGAGCTCATCAAGTGACGCCACATCAGCAGGCGGCGAATAGTCGTCAAACGCAAGGTGATTTTTGTTATGTAGGAAATGGTGTTGGGTCACAGGAACAAAGATCATATGAAGCCGAATTAAATCAGCGAAATAATGATGTGAAATCATCGACGATTAAAGGGAGATTGGTACAAGGAAATATGAAGATGGGTTCTGACCATATTAACCAGAGTTCAAAACAACAGTATTCTGGTTTGATAAGCGCACGCGAAATGGCGCCATCACACATGGCACAAACTCCATCTATTTCAAATATGGGTACAATGATTGAACGTAGACCATTGGATGAAAATATCAATGTTGAGCGCATGGAAGGTAACTTTAGTGATGTATTGCGAACAAATCCATATGCGATTCCTTATAGAGCAAAGTAATAAATTGATTATATTTTTAGCTATACAATTAAAAATATAAAACGTGAATAGTATAGTTATATAATGACCGAAATTTTCGAAAAATTTAGAAACGATCCGAATATACAGAATATACAGAAGAGACATTATACAAGTGTTCATGTGGCGGTGTTAGTATCAAGAGGTAAAATAATCGCACATGCCCATAATAAGATTGGTTCACGAAGTCAAGGTTGTGGCTATTCGAATTATAGTATACATGCAGAGAAGAACGTAGTGAAAGAGGCAGGTGATATTAATAAACTGAAGGGGGCAAATATGTACGTTTTTCGATTAGGTAGAGGCGAAAATAGTGAGGTAATAATGAATTCGAAGCCATGTTATGGTTGTACGTTATTTTTAGAAAAGTGTATGAATAAATATGGACTGAACAAGGTATATTATTCTAGTGGTTGAAATGTATTTAGGGTAAAAATAATTATATGTTCTTTTTTATTTTAATTATATATATTATATATAATGAAATTGTCTTTTAAGATTCCAACATGGTTATTTTTAATAGTCATTGTATTACTGGTATTATTCATTTTGTACAAAATATGTAATAATTCCGAAGGGTTCGTAAACTACAATGAGGGAGCTAGCGCTCTATCGAAAGTTACTATTCCCGACACGGATGCGGAGGGCGATAAGCTTTATGATAATAATTATTTTTATCCTGGTTCAGGTAAAATCATTCGAGTATGGGGTACCGAGGTGGGTGTATCTGGTGAAGATATTGAATATGTGATGGTATATGATCGCAACGGCGTTGAGGAAAGGATAGACGCTTCTAGCATAGATGTTAGTGGTGTCAAAACATATTCATTAGATTCAAGTGTAAATGTGGCTGGAAATAGAAGTGATTTATCGGCATTATATAATCATTGGTATACAAAGACAGTGCCTTCAGAATATACATCCTATGCCAATAATCAGCTTTTTTATGTAAATTATGGTTATGTGACATATATTCATGTTATTGATAACAATGCTACGGGAGCAAATAATTTCGGCTATTTACAATCAAATGATACTTTATCCACTGTCACTTTTGGCGAGCCCATGGACGTTAGTTATGTATCAAGTAGTAGTTTCACAGCTGGGGCAGCAAATGATGTAGAAGTAGGGGGGAAAACGCTAATTGATTGTTACAAGGTTGCGGAACATGTGTATTATAACATCAACAATGGTGATTTGTACATTGATGAATCGGATTCAACCAATACTTTGGCAATTTATGATCGATCTGATGGTGGAAAAAAACTAGATGCTACGGATTATGTTTTCCCAAATGACAAAAATCTAGATTCTAATAGTACAAGATTTATTGCGAAGGATATTAAGGGTGGTAATTTAGTTGTATACATCGCCAAGCAATCTAGCACTTTAATATTGGTTTTACATAAAGAAGATAGTGGATCAAGTGATGGAGTCTACAGTTTAGGTTCAAATAGTGTATTTAGATTCGAACAGAATGGTTTAGTACCCTTTGAATCGGAGTCAGAATCAGATGAGTCTGGTTCTAGTTCAGGTGAGTCTGGTTCTAGTTCAGATGAGTCCAGTTCGGATGAGTCCAGTTCAGATTCTCCACCTGCACCTGATGGATCTGGAAATATGAATGAATATTGGAAATGGTATTGGTATTGGAATTCAAACAATACACCAATGGGTGGATTTTCCAATGATTATATGTTAAAGACACAAATGGTACCACCTGTATGTCCAGCTTGCCCAGCTTGTCCTGCTGGTGGCGATTGTACTAACTGCGGAGGACATGGCGGTTCAGGTACGGTTGATGAGGCAGGAAATTCAGTAGTGAAAAGCTCCAATTTGTCAGGTGTATTAGACACAACTGTTACAACCACAGGAGACGTAGCAGGCAAGGTATTGGACACTGGTACTAGTGCCTTAAATAAGACACTCGATACAACTAGTGATTTATTAAAATCAGCAGGATCGGGTGCGCTCGGTTTGACAAATACAGTATTAGACGGAGCAGGAAATTTAGTTCAAGGTACTGGTCAATTGGCCCGTGATACTGCGTCAGGAACAGTAGATTTGGCCCGTGAGACAGTTTCAGGAACAGCCGATTTTGTTCAGGATGCTGCGTCAGGAACAGCTGATTTTGTCAAAGATATAGGAAGAGGTCAGCATAGTACCAATGGAACATATGGATATGGATCTAATAACACGTCTGGATATTATCAACAGCATGGTCAATTGGCAGGCGGTCAACAGAATAATTATTTATCCCCAGCAATGGATCCGTATACATACAATGGACAATTATCACAAAAACCAGAGAGTGATTATATTCCATTGACTAACAGTTTTTCCGCTTTCGGTAAATAAATAAAGTAAATAAAATATAGATATTTTTTATTATTAAGAATAATGAAAAATACATGGGATAATATAAATACCGTATTGGATAGAAGTAAAATGGAAAATGAAATATGTGATATTCTCTATGATTATGAGACAAAAATCAAAGATTTGAATTTCAAACGTGCGATTTTCATTCATGGTCCATCGGGTGCTGGTAAATCCTTTTTCGCGAATAATTTATTGAAAAAAATAAACTATGATATTGTTCAATATGATACTAGTGATTTGAGAAATAAGGCATTGTTCGATAATATTGCGTGTAATAATGTATCGAATAAGAATGTATTACACATGTTTACAAAGACGACGAAAAAAATCGCAATAATAATGGACGAAATCGAAGGTATGAACAGTGGGGATAAAGGTGGTATTGCAGCTTTAATAAAATTGGTTCGTCAGAAGAAGACAAAGAAGCAGAAAATGGAAAATATAAATATGAATCCAATAATTTGTATATGTAATAATACCATTGACAAAAAAATCAAGGATTTAATGAAGGTATGTCATGTATTTGAGTTGAAAATTCCATCACCTGAGCAAATATCTCGAATTTTGAATGTCGATGTAAAATATAAGGAACCATGTTTACAATATGTACAGGGGGATTTACGTAAACTCACTCAATTGGAAGATATGTACGAAAATAATATGAATTTTGATACCATATTCGATTGTATTTATAACAAAGATTTCAACGAAGATTCAAAGAAGAATACGAAAATTTTATTTGAAAATAATTTACATATAAGTCAACACCAACAGTATATTAATGATAATGAGCGGACTATAATTTCTTTATTATGGCATGAAAATGTAATTGAATTTTTTAACGACAATGATTTAGGTAAGAATATAAATTTGTATTTGAAATTTTTAAAAAATATATGTTATGCGGATTATATAGATAGAATAACATTTCAGAATCAGATATGGTTATTTAACGAGGTTAGTTCATTGATTAAAACATTTTATAACAATAAAATATTTCATGAAAATATTCATCCAAAAACGCTGAAAGAAATTAGATTCACAAAGATATTGACAAAATATTCAACTGAATATAATAATCAACAATTTTTCAACTCTCTATGTTTTGAGCTGGGAATGGATAAAAAGGATTTGATTTGCTTGTTTAATGAGATCAAAATATTATTTCCCAATAATTATGAAAATTTAAATCTTTTTGATAATGAAAATATAAATAAATTGGACATAAAAAGGATGTATAAATTTTTAGAGAAGAACTCATTAATTGCGAGTGCTGAAATAATATAGGGCAGTCATAAATCGGTTGCTTCCTCATTATTTTCTTCGTTGTCTTCGTCTTCGTTGTCTTCTTCCGCCTCATTATCTTCGTCACTATCGTTTGTACTGTATTGGAATATAATTAATTTTCGTATAAGATCGGTCATCATTGTACGTAAATGTACCAGTAAGTTGATATAACTATTCCGTTGTGAGTTTTTTATTAAAAAAAGCACCAATGAAACATCATAATTCTCCAATACTTCTTCAATATATTTATTTGTACGATCAATCGATATTTTTTGATACGAAATAGGCCGTTTGGTTTCCAATGAGCTTCTACACAGTGGACAATTATTTTTCTCTTTCAATGATTCTAACAAACACGTTAAACAGAAATTATGACCACATTTAGTAACGGCTTTGTTATAATCGCCTATGACGCCCAAACAAATGGAACAAACATTTTGCGTGTATTCATTTTTTAACAGATTCAGTTTGAATATATCATTAAATGAATCCATATTATATTATATTATATCAAATATAAGATAATATATTTATTTAGTTTCTAACAATTTAATTTTTTCTTCCAATTCCTTGATTTTTTCCTCGCGTTGACGCAAGGTTCCTTGTAAAGATTGAATAATAGTAGCCGCCTTTTCTAGGTCTAGAGGTACAGGTTCTTTCCCAGGTTCATTAATCATTACCTGTTTAGGTTGCTGTTTCTTTATCATCTCCGCGCGCGTTTTTTCAATCTCGCTCATTTGTTTCATTACATCTGGTTTCATAGTAGGATCACCAGGAGCATACGTTTCCAATAGTGGATCTATATCTTCCATGAAGAATTTTTTGATACCATCTTCATTTTTTCGTCTAATAAACATATCAATCGTTTTATCGCTTTGTTTCATAAACTTATTATCACCCTGTGCGAGCAATTTTTTTTTGTCGAACGTATTTTGATTATGTGAAAATACCAGAATACTTTTCAATGAATCCAATTGAACAAATGGTATCGTGTAATTATGTAAGAATTCCTTTTCTTCGGCCAAACATGCGTCGTCATTATATTTTGTGATTTTTAACAACTCGCGTTTAAATGCGAATGTTCCAGCAGTGGCGTGATTCGGACCATATGGTCCAAACTGATACATTTTTTGAATATGTTTGAAATAAATATATAATTCACTTGATCCCGCACATAATGCCTTGGGGTTTTTTGTCAGACGTTCAACCGCATGACTAATTCGATCGGGTGGATAATAATCATCGTCGTCCATATAAACAATAATACTACCTTTACATTGTTCATGCATGTAATTGCGTTTGAACCCCAATGTTTTTTTTTCGTCTAGTTCGAAATATTTGATTTGTGGAATATTCGCAGATTCGACTAAATCCCTTACCCTATCGGTACCGTCGTCGACGATAATCCATTCAATGCGACTCATTGGATAATCTTGATTTTTAAAGCATTCGAAAATGGTCGTAAAAAACGGGCGTCGATTATATGTAGGGGTACACACAGAGACAAATGGCATATGAGTGGTCGGTTTTTTGCCATTCTTATTGTTCTTTTTTCCCATATATAAATATAATTACATAAAAGTATTTATATTTTTTTAAAAGAATAGATTAAATACTAATAAAAATCCACGTAGATATTCACTTGCTGTATCTGGATAAAAAAGCGCACCTCCAAAGAACAATAATAGTATTCCAGTCATAGTCAATAATCCCGCAAGCAAAGAAGTATTGCTCAGGATATTGGCACCGTAAACCGCATATGAAGTCGCTAACAATGATATCATCACTAGATAAAATGATATTTTATTAAACATTCCACAATATTTTGCTAGTATACTTTTCCAAGTCATACATGGTTCGCTCGATTTATTTATAGCTATATTAATACTGTTCATTATTTCATCCAATGATTTTCCATTACTGAATAAAACGGTTGGAAATAAAGATGCTATAACCAATACGAGAAATATAACAATAGTCCCGTAAGGTAAAAACATGAAAAATGACATGCAACGTATTATGAATGTAAATAAAATTACACCATATGATATAAGCTTATTTATCCAGCCATCGTTCGCCCTATCTGCTGCTTCACCAAGCTTGTCGCCTAGAGTTTCAAGCGTTTTTATCATGTCGTCTTCTGTGCTCCCTTTTGAATCTTCTTCCTTTTCCGCTTCTGTTGGATTCATAATATCAAACATACTAAGATAAACACCTGGACCTACGAACATTTCGAAAATACCTAATAATCCAATAATTGAGATGGCGCCAAAGACAATACTCGCAAAGATTATCGTCGTTGGACCCATTGGTACAGAAAACCCTGTCATTGTTTTTAATATTTTGATAGAAGGATCGAGAAAGGTATACATCAAGATCAATGTAAACAAGAATTTACAAGGAAAACTATTGAATATATCTGTTAATCCTCCAAATGATACGATTTTTTGTAAAATATTCGGTAATGAAAATCCCGTATGATCAAAGAAAAAGCTTATAACACTTGACACAACAAATAATACCGACGAGAAAAAAGTTTTTATATTAAAACCAGCGTTTTTCATAATTTCTTTTATTGAATCATTTATGGGATCCGCTTGTGATGAGTATTGATATTGATAAAAATCTGTTACCTCACCAATATCCTGTTTTTCATAAAAAAACCATACAAAAAACCAGTTATAACTTATGACAAATACCATAAATGCGTAAATAATATGATCAACTTGATCAAAAATCGTTTGTAGATGATCCTCTTGAATGTTTTCTACTCCATCATTAACCATTTCGCAAAACAATGTAACGATTTTTTTAATACTATAATTCGCAAAATCTAAGCGAAGAATAATTAATTTAGGTAAGGCACTGAATAATGTGAATAAATTTATAATGTATTGTTTTATAAGTTTAATGGCGTCTCGTGTCTTTTTCGATGCTTTGCGTTTTAGTTTTTTCTTAATATCATTGACATCGGTAGCAGTTTCTTCTTCTCCTTCTTCGGCTTCTTCACCGAACGTTTCTTCTTCTCCTTCTTCGGCTTCTTCACCGAACGTTTCTTCGCCATTGTCGCTGTGACCAATAGCGCAATTTTTTCCACCATTCTTTTCATTATTAATAATCCAAGCGTCCAATGTGAATAATCTCTCAAGTTCGGCGCCTAAATTTGCCTCTTCATATTTCGCATTAAATTGTCTATCTGCCAATGTATTCCAATCATTTGCGGTTGCTTGCGTTCTAGATAGCATATCACCTAGGTTTTGTGCCCCCGCTTCAACCGCTGAGCTATAGGTTTCCGCACCACTATCAAGTGCCGCATCAACTTCTTCTTCAGTTGTCAATTCAGGTGTAGTCTCCATATTTGCATTGCCCTCAACTAATGGTTTATTAATAAATCCTTCATGTACATCTGTGATTGTAGGTAATTTTGTAAATCCGCGTTTTTTTATTTTCTTTTTTTGCTTAAATGGTTCCCGCTTTTTAACATTCATATTTTCCATATTTTCTCTTTTGTTCCATTTTGTTGTACCCATATATATTTAGTCTATAATATATATTATCGCGCATACATTAATCCGCAATTTCCACCGATAAAACTTAAAATATTGTACCGTTCTTCCAAAACGACCATATTATAATTGTATTCATATAACCTCCAATTCTGTTTATTTACGCCAATTGGATTTCCTTGAGCATCACATAATATCTGAAAATCAGAATTGGCACCATCGACCAATGGAAGCATTGTTGATACTTCTATTTCGATCGTTTTGAACTTGCTCATATTAATAGCACCAGAGGGTTGATATTCAGTTGGGTCGGTATTCAAACAGAAGTTATAACAATATAATCCGTCTTTAGCATAACCTTTTGTACGAACATATTTTTCAATATAATTGAAGACTCCACTTGGATAATTATTTTCTCTGTATTCGCCGTTCAATAAAATTCCCATTGTCTGTAATATCTCTTTTTGATTTTCAACATTTAAATCGCCAGTGACAAAATACCCCGTATTAATACCATTTGGATTCATACCTGGTCCTACTGCGGTTGGCGTTTGTGTATTTAGTACTTGTTGATTGCTGTCAAATGATGGAAATAATGATACTACTCCACTACAATCTGTAGTATAATTACTTAGTGTCTTCTCTGCGCGCTGGACATTTATAGGAGGGCAACTATATGGCCAATTTGTATAATTTGTCCACTCGTTTCGCAAATTTACGTCATTTCTTATGAAATATATCATCCAACTAGATACCATACCACTAGATGATTGAAGACGGAGTCGTTTAGTACCAGATACGTTATTAAATTCATATTTATGTAATTCTTTTATTAAATATATTTGTTCTTTAGCGGCAAATAATTGCGATTCTTCCTCGGATAAAAAGCAGTACGTGCTCATAAGATGAATATCCGCATTCCATGACGTATTTTGATTTTCGTAGTTACTTCTACTTAAATCTACTGCGGGAGGTGATTGTAAAAAGCGATAAAATTGGAATCTTTCTTGATTGAAATCTGGCTGAATATATGGATAATTGTTTTCATAATCAAATACATCCCGTACTTGGAAAAGTTGTTGAATCGGGCGCAAAGTTACGGATATCTCTAGTTCGTTATATTGTAACGAAACCAATGGAAATGCGCAACGACTATCCATAGTGAACCATGTATTGATTGGTATATATAAAGTTCTAGCATCAATCGAAGGTTGAGCACCAAGCGGATTATCAGTATAAAATGCCGAGGGGTATGAGTTGTTTCTATTGTAAGCATTTGCTGGGTCATTTAACTCAGGAATATTTCCAGTCATGGTGTTAAATAATCCCTTTTTTTCACCACTGAAATCTCGCTGGACCATAGCTTCTAAATAGTCCCCGTGATATGTAGCAATGGTTGTATTTCCACATGTAATATTTATCTCTTTGATTAGAGTAGATCCTAGATTTTCGATCCATTTGAAATCATATGCGCCCCAAGTACAGCCATTATTATCATTTGGTTGATAAATTGGGCTCCATATATTGGGTAGATTTATAACCAAATATGTATCCATTAAAAGATCAGCATATCGTTTGATTTTGAATTTGAATGTAGAATCTTCGCTTAATCTTAGTTCACGAAGACCGTCATAATCTAGTCTGAATTTTTGTAATCCAAAATTAGTGTATTTGGCATATTTTACGGTGAAAAATGTTTTGGATGGGTTTCCATTCAATATTACGTTATTTTGTCCTTCCGATACTAAATTTAGTAATCCGCCAGCCATATTAATATAATATATAGCAATAATTTATATTCCTTTATAATATAATGACATTAATCAAGAAATTTTTATTACTCATAATATTGATAATTACCTTTTTCATATTATATCGGTTATATTTACAGCGAATCGTATTATTAGAAGAAGGTTTTCGTGAAGGATATACAGATAGTATTGATAGTCAAAATGAATATGAGGCTCTAACAAATGCTATACCATTACCCCCGAGCATAGCGAATTTCAATTGCCCGCCATCCATGACTATAAAAGATTTGGCAATTAAAGCATCTTACAATACTGCATACACAGGAGGCAGTTATATGAATACAAATATGATAAAGTTTGTTATGTCACGTGGTTGCCGATTCTTGGATTTTGAGATATACAATTATACTGATACGGATGGTCAAATTTTGCCAGTAGTCGCGAAATCATCGCAACCTGATACGATAGATACTTTGAATAATATACCACTGACTGATGCGCTAGCAGCAGTAGATGAGACCGCTTTCTCGATCGATACAGGTGAATTGTCTGTTCCTAATCCCTATGATCCACTTTTTATACATTTACGTATTCAAAACGTAGACAATAATGGATTTTATTCGAGCATTAATAATATTTTGGGAGCGGCATTTGGTGATAAAATGTATAACCGCAGTATTTCTAAAAGCACATTAATGAGTGAAATAATGGGGAAATGTGTAGTATTGATCGATAAAACATCGCGTGGATATATGGAAGATAATGGGGGAAGTATAATCACAAATAAAAATGGTGAAACAGGTGGAACCGATTTTATGTTGTATCACAATTCCAATATTTTATCTGGATGTAATAATCCACCTATAGTAGAAACTCAATCAATGACGAATGTTCAAGATTACAAGATTGTTCTTGCTGATAAAGGTACTAGTTTTTGGGGCTGGGACACGAATCCTAATATAAATATATTACTAGATCAATATGGTAGTCAAATTGTAGCATGTAAATATTGGGCGTATGATACTAATCTCATACATTGTGAAGCCATGTTTGGACATTTTCAAACAGCGATTACTCTTTTAGCCAATGCGGTTTCATATGTAAGAAATCCAGATGTTGAGGAAGTATAAATATATAAGCTAAATTATATATTTATTATATATAGAATGAAACAAAAGTTTAGTAGTGAAATATGTAATAACAAAATGACATTTCAAGATTGCGAGTTGGCTATTTTACGTCATGCTGTAGATGAAGCCGAGAAAACAAATAGTAGTAAATTGGCAAATAGTGAGTCAGTGAAATCGATGATATCTATATTAGAAGAGTTTTTGATCAAGACAAAATGTATTTGTTACGGTGGAACTGCTATAAACAATATATTGCCACAGGATGCGCAATTTTACGATCGTGAAATCGAGGTGCCAGATTATGACTTTTATTCACCGACTGCAATGGAACATGCCAAAGAGTTGGCGAATTTATATGCGAAGGCTGGGTTCGAAGAAGTTGAAGCCAAAGCTGGTATGCATTATGGTACATACAAGGTATTTGTGGATTTCATACCTATTGCGGACATCACTTTTTTACATCCAACTATATTCAAGTCTATTAGTCGCGAAGCGATTAGCGTTGCTGGAATAAAATATTCGCCTGCTAATTTCTTGCGTATGAATATGTTTTTAGAACTTTCTCGACCAATGGGCGATGTATCTCGATGGGAAAAGGTATTGAAACGCTTAACATTATTGAATACTTATTATCCATTGAAAACGAAACAGTGTAATTTAGTAGAATTTCAACGTCCTATGGATTCATTTGAAGATAAATCCGAAATATTATATTATTCATTGAGGGATACATTGGCATACAATAATGTAATATTTCTAGGTGGTTTTGCTACGCGACTATATAGTAAATATGAGAAGTCGAAAAATTACGTTGATGTCAAGAAAATCCCCGATTTTGATGTAATAGTTGAAAACCCAGAGCGAGTAGCAACGATTGTCATTGAACAATTAAAATCAATTGGGTTCGATAAGATAAAACTTATTGAACACGAAGAAGTGGGTGAAATTATACCGAAATCGTATGAAGTTCGCATTCAAAATGAAACATTGGTATTTTTGTACGAACCAATTGCTTGTCATAATTATAACATTATTCAATTGAATAACTACAAAATACGTATTGCGACAATTGATACAATGTTGACCTTTTATTTGGCATTTTATTATTCAGATGAGGCATATCACGAGAAAGAGCGCATATTATGTATGTGTAAATTCTTATTTGACATTGAAAGTAAAAATCGTCTGGCGCAAAAGGGATTATTGAAGCGTTTTAGTATCACATGTGAAGGTAAGCAAGCAACTTTAGAATCAATTCGTTCAGAAAAGGTTCAAAAGTTCGAAGAATTACGAAGTAAAAGAGGCACAAGAGAGTATGACTTGTGGTTCTTGAAATATTCGGTAGGAGCAAAGAATCGCGCAGCAAAGGAACATGAAGGTAAGAGAAAGAAAATAGGAAATAAGAAAACATTGACTGTAAATAAAAAGAAGAAGACGAAAACAGAGAAGAAGAAATCCACACTTTTAAATAAATTAAGAGAACTGATATAAATTCAAATGATAGATATTGATGTATATATATCATTTACTTTCTGGATTTCATTGGGATTACATAACCTTTATTACGAACTCGTTGTAATGCTTGATCTTGTATTACATTATTTTTGCCTATATCTGTAAAACTGAACTCTTGATACTTAGATACAATATCACTACCGATTGCTACATTTTTTTTATCATGTGTACGAACAGATGAATCGCGATTCACTGGTCCATAATATTTTTTTGTTAAATATGTTGTGTGATCAACAGGGGATGTCGATGTTTTTATAAACATATTACGGTTCATTGAAAATACATTTTCATTACTCGATGTAAAATCTTTTAGTGGAATAGAATTAGATGTATACAATATCGCGTTATTCATTATATATACTTATCTAATATTATTTCTCCTTTCATAAAAAATATCTTTAATATCTTGTGATAAAACTACTAAATGATGTCTTTCGAATGCTTCGGGTGTATCATAATAATATGCCAAATTTACATTTCCTTTAGATACAAATGGCATTGCTGCTTTGAAATAATAATTTTCATAACGGGAACCTATTTTATCATTTCCGCGGATACCACTATATGGACAACGAATATAGTTTCCTATATTTTGAACTGTACCATAGCATTCAATTTTAATATTTTTTTTACCCCTGATCAAATGGTATTTAATATACCCACTGTCTTTTGGTTTATTGAGGAGTTTTTTGATTTTATCGCTATTCTCTGTTTTGACAGTTTTGTCATCACTTTTAACAGATTCACTATCATTGATTTCCTCTAAATCGTCAATGAAGTTCTGAATAACTTCTTCTTTACTGTAAATATGAGCGTCACTATCTTGGATATCCTCCATATTTCGAGCGAGTGATTCTAAAGAGAATTACTAGATCTGGTATATACTATTTTAGATAGATGTCTTTATATATTTTCAAAAGTTAATTTGTGTAGATGACTGATAAAATTAATATAGTATATATATAGATGAGTACATACTGGGATAACTTTTTTATTGGAATAGGGTCTGGAGTGTACGCTGGACTAGCACTTCTTTTTTCGTTAATGTTTTTATTTGGAAGTAGGGGTGATGCTGGTGGTAATGATGCGAGGGAGAAAATACAGAATGAAAAAAAACAAAAATTTTATAGAAAGATATATTTGAGCGCTTCGTTATTTTCAATCACAATATTTTTCTATCATCTATTTTATTTACAAATACCCAGTATGAATGATAATTATTATGCGAATGTAACGATCATTTGGTTATTACTTCTAAGTATATTTAGTTTTTTCGCAGACGGACCCAAGTTGTTCAAATATATGCATCCCATAACACAATAATAACAATATGTGTAAAAATATATATAAAACAAAATTATATATATTTTCTATATGAATATTCCTGAGAATTTTAAGCAAACAATACATGATCTAGTAACCGATATAAGCACGACATTCCCTGAGTACTCCCTACAAATTTCTCAATGGAAAAATATGGACGAGGCGAAATGTCAGGAATTATATACACATTGTTCGTCTTTCTATCCTCCTCATTTCTTCGATATATTATATCAAAATGAGGATTTATATAAGGAAAAAGATTTATTTTTTATCCCCGACTTAGATTTCTCATTGATTTTTAATTGTGAAGATGTAAGTGATAATACACGGCAAATGATTTGGAAATATTTACAATTGATTTTGTTCATGGTAGCAGGTAGTATAAAAGACAAGTCAATGTTCGGCGACACCGCAAATTTATTCGAAGGTATAGAAGAAGATAAATTGGAGGATAAACTTAAGGAAACAATGGGGGATATTCAGGGGTTTTTCAGTAAAATGAATATCGATTTGTCCAATGTAGATTTAAGTGATAATATTTTCGAAAATATGGAGGGTCAACCTTCTTCTGAGGAAGATATCAGTGGAAATCCATTTAATATGCCAGACATGGAGAATATTCATAATCATTTGAAATCATTGTTTGATGGAAAGATCGGTAGATTTGCCAAAGAATTAGCCGAGGAATTGACGGATGAATTTTCATCATTGGGTGGTGATAATACGAATAGTGGAGATTTGTTGAAACAAATGATGAAAAATCCCAAGAAAATTATGGATTTAGTGAAGACCATTGGCGAGAAAATAAAACAAAAAATGGACAGTGGTGAAATATCCAAGGAAGAAATGATGGGAGAAGCATCGGAAATTCTCAACAAGATGAAAGAAATGGGTGGACAAAAGGAGTTGAATAAGATGTTTAAGAATTTCGCAGGTGGAATGGGAAAGAATTCAAAGATTAATATGAGCGCTCTACAAAGTATGGCCAAACAAGAGGCTACGAGAGAACGCATGCGCAGTAAAATTCAAAAGAAAAAGGACTTTTCAATTGACGAAAGTGATCCTAACAATTTGCTTTTTAGTATAAATGAAGAAGGAAAACAAGAGAAATCGTCAATTGCCCCACCTAAAAACGACGAGGAACTGATTGCTATGTTTGAAGGAGAGAATACCAAGGAAGCACCTGTATCAAAAACGAAAAAATCGAAGAAGGGTAAAAAATCAAAGAAATAAATAAATATAACGCCTATATATAATGGGATTAAGTATATTTAAATTCATCAATATGTATGTGTTCTTGATCAGTTTGGCAGTAGGGTTATTTTTTGTCTATATTTTCGACGCCGAAAACAAAAAAATAATGGTATATCCAACACAAGAAAACGCAGAATTGCTTCAGTATCGAGATAAAGCGGGTAATTGTTTTTCAGTAAAACAGGAAAATCTTGTTTGTCCCGCGAACAAAAGCGAAATAAGTCAAATACCAATGCAGGGATAATTATTTGTATATTAGTAAATATATAAATAGTATATATAGTATGAATTTCAAACGATTATTGACCACACCTACGGGTATTATTTTCATATCTATGTTGTTAGGTTTAGGGTTAGCGACATTATTTAGAAAAGTATGTAATGATAAAAATTGTATTGTTTTCAAAGGGCCAGTATTACATGATATCGAAGATAAAATCTTTGAAGAAAACGGAAACTGTTATAAGTATACTTTAACAAAAGAGACATGTAATTCTAATAAACGAATTATCGATGTGGGAACTGAAGAAAAACAATAATTATTCGTTTTTAAATATTTTTTTATATGAATTCGTATAGTATATGGCAGAAACTACTACACGAATAAGCGAATTGCCCGACAATATACAAATGCAGTACAATACAGAGGAGCCAGTACAAAATCCAACATATAAACCGATGAATATCCATCCCAATCCATATGGAGGTAATGGTGCTCAAGATGCCGTGACGCCACAAATGCCACCAGGGTTAAATGAAGAACAAAAACGCATGCTGACAACAAATGAGCAACATGTTCTTCCATCGCGCGATATACCAATGGATTCGGTGAGTTTTCAAAATGACGAGGCGATACATGCTAATCATATACCCAAACCGAAATTAACAAACGATTATATAAAATCATATCAAGAATTGGAGAATAATGATTTGAGGCAGCATGAATTTAAAAAACAACAACAAGAGACGGTAAATGACTTTTTCACAGATATTCAGCTACCCTTCTTTGTAGGTATGTTGTTTTTCATATTTCAAATGCCATTAATGGATAGTTTTTTCAGCAAATATTTTTCGTTTTTACCACTATATTTCAAAGATGGTAATCTTAATTTTTATGGAATGCTATTTAAGTCTTTAGTGTTTGCTTTTTGTTTCTATAGTATTAATCAAGTAGTCGCATATTTAATTTTGATTTAATGTTCAAAAAGGTGTTAAAAAATATCATATTATGATATATATATATATATATGGCACATACATTAACAAATATGATAAGAGATGTAAATAATTTTATTAGTGATTCCAATAGATCTATTAAAAAAACGTTAAACTTTACTATCAATGAACAACCAAGTACTGCATATATTTTAGGAGCTGTTACAGTAGGGGTAATAGGAGCGATGATATACAGAAGTAATGGGACTGGCATTGAGGTCGCGGCATCTACGGTCAATGAATCTATACCTGAGTTTTTATCAAATGAACAAGTATCAAATGAAGTTGCTATGGAGACACCTTTATTGGATGCTCCAAGTGAGAATTATCTTTTGCCACAACCTGTCGAAGATTCCCCACCCGCTGATATATTTGAAATGGATAACTCGCCAGAAAATACATCTGTGCCTCTGAGTGAATCCGCATTGGATGCGCCAATAGAACCACCAATAACACCACCAGTAGCAGATCAATCTAAACCTGAAAGTCAAAACCAAATGCCACCAGATTACGATCTTTTATAGATTTTGCTCTTTTAACCATTGTAAAAATCCATTCGATTTTTTAATATCAAATGTCATATTTAATAGTTGTTTTGCGGTTTCCATTGATTGTACTTCATGATTTGACAGAGATGCCACATATTTTGATATTAAAGTTTCCATGGGAATAGTCATATAATATACTGATATATATATTATATACTTATATAAATTCGATATGTGTGTTTACTTTACGCACACTTCACATGTTCTGAAAAATCCATCAACCTGTTTAGGATCACTATTGTTTACGTTATAATCTGGTATTAAAGTAGTATTACCTATTCTCCAACACATTATGGACGGTATACCCGCCAACATTTTCTTATTTTTAAAATATGAATATAAATTAATCGATTCGTCAATGTCTATTTCATAAAACTCAACATGCTCTGGCAATGCCTTTTTCCATTCTTCTACTATAGGTGCTATTTTTTTACATGGTCCACACCAATCTGCGCTGAATTTCACTAAAATAATGCTTTTATTATTTACTAAATTTTTTTCGAACTCTGATAAATCGTTAATTCCTTCGAATGTAGTGACTGGCATATAAATATACATGAGTTTTCATTTTATATTAATTTCATATAATGAAAATAAAAAATAGAAATATAGTAATATATGTCAAAGATTCAACATAATTTAGATATTCAAACATACAATTTGGACGAATTGTTGAAGTTATTTGATCTAGATTATGATTTCGATGTCGAACAATTAAAAATAGCAAAGAAAAAGGTATTATTTCTACATCCCGATAAATCAAAGCTATCCAGTGATTATTTTTTATTTTATAAGAAGGCGTTCGATATTGTTTATGCTTTTTTCGTCGAGAAAACAAAACAAGAGAGGAATGTTCCAAAAGAGAAAACAGTATATGATCCGAATAATGATGATGGCGTAAGGACTGAAATATCAGGCGTTATGAAAAGTATGAAAAACAAGGAATTTCAAAATAAATTTAATGAACTCTTTGAACAAAATATGGTTTCGACGCAGGATACAACAAAGAATGAATGGTTTAAAAATACTGATCCGATTTATAATCAGGAAGTGAAAGGTAGCGTGAATGATGCGATTCATCAGGTGAAAAATCAAGGTTTGGTTAAATATAATGGTGTACAAAATATGAGTACATATAGTGGCAATCAATTATATGAACAAGATAATGATGTTTATGCGTCAAGTGATATTTTTAGTAAACTGAAATTTGATGATTTACGTCGTGTACATAAGGACGAAACAGTTTTCGCTGTTAGTGAAAATGACATTGACAATATGAAAACTTATGCATCAGTTGAACAACTGAATCGTGATCGTGGACAACAAAATTTGACTCCAATGGAAGAAAATGAAGCTAGGAAAACAATAAATAATCATCAGCGTCAACAAGATGAGTATATGATGAAGAAACAATACGAAGCTACTCAGAAATCAATGATTTATGAAGAAAAGAACAAAGAAGTATTGTCTAATTTTTTGCGATTACGGAATTGATTACATTTGAAACTATTTCACTTACTTCTTTGTATGTACCGTTTTTTATTAAATGGATTTCTTTGCGCATGTCTTCTATAATATTTTCCAACACTGTAATTTTTTCTAATAAATGTTCATTCGAATGTGAAACCTTTTGATCTTCCCATGATACTGTTTTTTTATCATCGAGGTTTATAATATTTAATTCATTTGACTGTACTTCAAGTGATCGTCTTTGTTTCTGTAACTCTACTAGTTCATTCAGATTTCCAATGGCCTTATCTTCAACCTGTGAAAATGGAGATGTTGATGAACTTTGCGGTGAACTTTGCGGAATTTGTTTTAATATATTAATCATTATAGATAGTGCCTCTTTATTAAAAGTATATAAATCAGTATTCAGTGAATGACTTGATTTATTATGTGAATAAATATTATTTATTTGCGTTTCGAACCATAATATTTGTTGTTCTTTGTCTATTTTAGAAAGTAAAGGCAATTTGATCAATGTATTCCAGAGTAATGTTTTGTTTTGTACTGTCATAAACGATTCCATCTAGATATAAATAATATATAAATCATATTTTTATACATTATTTCATTTTCTATTTTTCTTTGTTGTATTCATTTTTTTTTTCCTACCCCCAGACGTGTTATATTCGATTCTATCATAATCTATTTGATCATCCCATACTAAGTAATATGGCGGGTTGTTTCCATTTTTCTCAAAATAAGAAGTATGTATTTCTTTAGAAATCATCGGTGGTTTACCTTTTATACCATTAAACGTATTCAAGGTAGATTTTAAAAAATCCTCCGATCTTTCTATAGTTTTATTTAGTGCGCAACTGAATTTGTCTGTACATTCTCTATTCAAATGATCGATTTTTATTATATCCTCTCTAACTCTTTTTGCTTTTTTTTCCCCATTACTGTTAGCATCAGGTATTGCTGGATCACCATAGTAAACATATACAACCGACGAAGTTTTTTTGGTTCTGGCATCATCGCGTTCTTCGGATATTTCTCTAAAAAGTTTGTTTATACTATTTTGATTGACGCTTGTAAGATATTCATTTAATTTACTTTTTAATTTATTAACAGACTCAACTTTTGTTTCTAATTTGACAATCTTCAATTTCTCGAGTTCGTTTAATATTTTATCGTCTTTTTTAGTAGAGTTATGATAAAGATCCAATATATTTGGTATTTGTTTGTATATTTTAATGAATTTTAGAAATGTGGACTTTATATTTTCAATTGTCTTTATATCTAATTCTTTTTTTACCACTGTATTTCCAGCCATCGCACCTGGTGATATTTCTATTTTACCTAAAAACTCAATCATTAAATTATAGCACAATATACATTCCCTGAATTTAGTATATAACTTAATATACTTTTCATTTTTATAATATTGTTCTATGTCTTTATCTACCTTATCTAATTGATCCGTTAATCTTTCAATATATTCCAGTTGTATCTTATCATTATTTAATTCAAGTAACATATTGGTTGCTGCTGACATTTTTATATTATATATATATATTAATTAAAATATACATTACGTAAAAGTTCCACATGCTTATCTGGAATGCGCTTTCTTTTAAATAAATTTATCTTATCTTTAACCGATTTAAACTGTTTATCATTTACTTTGTTTGTCAAAAATGTGATTATGAAAAATAAAGTATACATTCCACACTCGCTATTTGTATATTGATGTGTAAAGGGATGGTTTTCATAAAACTTGAATTTCATATTCAGTATTTTTCCTTGTTCTTGAATTTTTTCCGCAATTTTTTTTATACGTTTAGGAACTGTGGTACCATTACTGTCAAAATAGAATATGATTTTATCTTTGATGTCAATGAACATGGACGTCCAATGGGTACCTGGACCCGTATGTTTATCTAAATTAAATACAATCGCAATCTTTGATATATTCGATGAGATTTCCTCTTTCAGATCAAATGAACATAATTCGGGTTCGACACAACTATTCCCAATCGTTTCATCCCAATCCACAAATGTAGTACCTATAAATTTGAATGTTGGTTCAGACTCCTCATATTGATGTAAAACCGCTTCTATATCATGATTGCTCAACCATTCATTTGGATCCTTTTGCCAAGAATAAGGTTTTTTCGGTGAAAAAATAAATTCGTGCAACCGTTGGCGCATCTCTTGTTGAAATAGATTATTTATCCAACATTGTTCATCTTTACAATCCTTCATTTTAGAATTCAATAGTTCCCATACTTTAACTGGATCAGTTGTTTTGATTTTATCTTTTCGCGATCTATGTTTATTATATTGCCCCTTGATGTTCATTAATAAGTCTTTGGTTAAACACGATTGTTTTTTTATGGTTTTACCTTGAACGTTCGGACTACAATTCTTTTTCGTGAATGTCGGCATATCTTAATATATGGTTATATTTTTTTCACACCTTTCCCCCAATAACTCTTCTTTTTCGTGAATGCTTTACAATTTTGGAATAGACCATCATCGTCACCATTGTTATATGTATTTTCTTGTTCTACGCTCTTTATTTCAAAATGATTTAAGCAAGCCTTTATGAATATATTAAAAGAATCATCTAAACTACTTGATACTTGATGTGATTTTATATTCATATAATCGTTAAATATACCAATGATATCATCTTTATAATATGCCACTTTTTCCTTGTATTCCTCTTCTTCTTTGTATCTATCAGGCGCATGTTGCATTAAATATTTACTTTTACATTGTTTATTAATCAATAACTGCAATGTTATCTCATCGATATATTCATTCTTTGGCGAATATGACAAATTATTTGTACTAATGTCATGGTCACTAGAATCCATATACATAATTTAGAAAATAATACACGACATTTTTTTGTTTATACAATATATAATGTCTTTAGTCGATAAAAGTTCTTCTGAAACAGCACAAGTAAGAAAAATATTACGTGATAGTTGGAACGGGGCATATGCCGCCAGTACCCAAAGAGTTGGTGGTGCGTATAAAGCCGTAAACAACATAAGTGATTTATTGGGTCGTCAAAATTACAGTTGCGGCGGACCCAGTCAGGTTCAGGCCAGTAAACCAGGATTGAAGCGTTTAATTGGTTCAAATCCCAATAATTGCGATGGATCTGGTATACCTCCTTCTACTACAAACACTAAATGGGTTTCCGATACATCTGACTATATTAGATACAAGAAACAACGTGCCGTCTTGCGCAATATAAATGCTGCTAAAAATTAATCATGTATTCTCTCACATAATTATTATGTAAATAATATTTATATGAATAAATATTTAGCGGAGTTCATTGGAACAGGATTATTAACCTATGTCATTTTAGCGACAAATAACCCTATAATCGCGGCTTTAGTATACGCTGTTATGTTAATTGTTGTACTTCAAATTTCTTCGGGTTACTTGAACCCAGCAATTGCTCTAGTTATGGCATCCATTAATAAAATCAATATCCATGAACTATTACCTTATATCATGGCTCAATTCTTCGGCGCCCTTGTTGCGCTAGAATTATATAAACGGTTCGCCATTCAGGCATAAGTAATAATATGAAATATTTAAGTATTCATATTATTTTTCCATCAAGCGATATAGCATATATAAACCTAATACGCTTATACTGCCTATATAAACCGAAGTGATTAAATCATTTTCTATATGAAACCGTTCTTCTACTCTTTCTAATTCGATCGAATAACCAACGGGTACAACTTTAGGAATTTCTTTTCTTACATAATTGTTCAAAGGTTGAGTATATCTTCCGTAAAAACTTTGGAAACCTTCTGACATCTTATTAAATTCGTCTATCTCTCGTTGAGCACTCGCAATATCAGCAGCATCTCTCGCTTCTTGCTCCGCTGCTTGTTCTTGTAACTCACCTATTCCCTGCGCCTGTTGAGGTGACAACCCTAATGATGAAAATGCCGCGCGCATTTGTCCCGTAATTCCAAAATTACATTGATCAACTTCAGTGCCTAATGTGAAACATTTATCACCTTCCACCATACCATCGTATTTTTTTACTCCGCCTTCAAAATCTGTAGCGGGGGTCTTCATCCAGGTATTTAGCGTGATTGTTTTTTTAATTCCCGATGGATCTCGCATTGTTACAGAATCCGAACTATTTATATTTTCCTCTAAAATTTTACACATTTGTGTACGCTCGCAATTACCTGTGTCTGAATATTTATCTGTGACATACATATCACAATGTTTCATTCCATCGTATTTTTTACAATTTCCATTATATGCTGTTAATTCATCTGCAGCATTATCCAAAACATTGACATCAATCAAATTTGGATACTCTTTATAATTACTTATATTGACTGTCATAGGTTCAACCGTGAATTGTTCACACACTTCATTATTCACATAATCATCTATTGTAGTCGAGTAATCATTCGAACGTGTAACATTATTGAGTAATCCTTGAGCATTATAATACAAACCACATTTTGTTAAATCTGTACCTGAACTTGTAGTTTCACATTGTTGTAAATTAATCATAACATGGGGACGCGCGTCCCCTGGACAGTAACTATTATTAAGTTGAATGGGATAGTTCGTACTTACCTGACGACCAGCCTTGAGTAAATTCAATGTATTGTCTTGTCCAACATATACTTTTACCGCTGGATCTGCAGTACTGTTTTCATACATACTATAATCCAATGCTTTCATATATTCTATGTTAACCATATTATTGGCATATTCAGGTGAATCTTTATACGGTTTTGTTTTATCCTCCAATCCGTTCATTTGTTATATAATTAGAATATATTTATAAAGATCTTTCACAAATTTCATAATGTTGTTCTTCATATACCCTCAATGTTCGTGCGCTAGGATCACTTGCTTCGACAAATCGCGGCATCCAGAAGTATGGTATAATATGTCCTTGTTCTGGATAATATTTTTCGAATATATGTCTATAATATTTTTGTTCATTTGTCTTTGGTATATTGTGACAATAATTGATTTTCTCTAAACTGATCGAATCTATATGTTTCTGTAAAATTGTAAAGGCACTTTCTTTTTGCGAAGATACACCATCACTGAATGCTTCTTTTGTTCTCCATAATATTTGCTCTGGCAAATACTCAGTGCCTGTACAAATCTCTGGATCAAAAGCCGCTCGTAATAAAAACTTTTCACAATTGTTATACTTTGAAAAACATTTATTTACTCCACCACGATATCGTACATTTGCGGGTATAGATAAAAAGTATTGTGTAAATGCGCGATCAAGGAAAGGCGTTCGTGGTTCTAAACCATTTGAAGATATCGACTTATCACATCGTGTTACATCAAATGCGTGAATATCTTTCAGTAATCGTTTACATTCATGGTCGATTTCTGCTGCGTTAAGCGCCTTATTCATATACAAATATCCACCGATCAACTCATCCGCGCCTTCGCCACTGAAAATCACTTTAGCATGACTATTATTAGCGATATATTTCGCCACTAAATAATTTCCAATACTTGCCCGAACGGTTGTTGTGTCATAACTCTCAATATTGCGTATTACTTCTGGTATAGCATTTACAAATTCTTCTTTAGTCATTATCACCGAAGTATGTTTTGTACCTAAAAAATCCGCGACTTGTTGTGCATATTTCAAATCTTCGGATCCTTCTAATCCTATACTATATGTTTCCAATGGTGGCAAATCACGTTCTTTGAAATATTTAGAAACTAATGATGTTATTAAGCTACTGTCCAATCCTCCCGATAATAAACACGCAATTGGGCGATCACTTGTAGAACAGCGCTTATATACCGCGACTTTCAATAATTCACGAATATTTTTAAAAATGTCTTGATAGTATTCAATAGAATCAACATCATGTTCCAATGTAGAAAATGTTATTTGACTGTACTTTTTATTATATAAACATTTCCATTGCGGTGAAACAATATGTGGTAGTTCAAAAACACTATATGATCCTGGTACAAAATGATAGATGTCGGATCTCTGTGAGTTCGCAATCGGCATCAGCATACTCATTGTAGACGCAAAAGCTTGTATGTTAAAAATTCCTCCACTACAGAAGTATAATGGACGCACACCATATGGATCACGTGCTATATACATTTTATTATCATGAATATTATCCAATAGAACGAACGCAAAGACTCCATCCAATATTTGGAGAGTATATTCGATTCCGAACTTTTGATAACAATGAATGATTACTTCACAATCGGAATCCGTTGTGGGTGTTATATTTAGCATTTTGTATAATTCCTTATAGTTATATATTTCGCCATTTGCTATAAGAGTAATATTATTAACGACAATTGGCTGGTTTGAATCCACATTCATACCATTAATCGCAAGACGATGAAATCCAAATGTAGTATTAATAGAAACATTTTGGAGTGTGGAGAACTCAGGACCGCGACTTTCTCCATTTAAAAATGCGGACTTGATTAACCTGTCATCTAGAATACCGCTATGATTAAATAACGCAAATATACCGCACATTTTGGTGATATGTTTTGTATCATAAAATCTTTATACTAATTTTATAATCAGTATAATGGTTATTTACCTGATAAAAAGTATATATATTTTATATATGAAAACTAAAATATATATATTGGCTTTATTATTGATATTGATTGTGATATTATCGGCTTTGTGTGCTAGTTATAAAGGGGATTTTGAAGGCATGATGACTTCTGACCCTGAGCTGGCTCTTTCTATGCTTCCGAAAGTACCTCTATTGCCAAATTCTACACTTGCCAATTTATTGGGTAATTTTTTCAATATTGTTAAACGCAATGAGCAGTATTTAGTATTTGTTTATAATCAAATGTACAGACAAGATAAGATTGATTGTAGTTTGAATTCGGGTAGTTGCTCTAGTATTATTCCCAATGATGTTCTTCCTTTTAATAATGAAAAAATATTACAAACTTGTTGTCCTGAAACAGTTCTAAATAATTCTAGCGAAGTGAGTCCAGTTCTTGGAAGTAGTGAAAATATAATTCAAGAAAATTTGGAACTACTATTGGCTTATATTTTCAAACATGAACAATTATTAATCATTTTTAAAGCTCAAGGTAAAACCTCATACATTCCCTCAACGGATTTAATAAATATCATTACAGGAGATCATGATGGAATCGAGTCACTGAGAGACAAATTGGAATTTATAGCGGATCTCGAACCAGTACCTACTAATGAATATGTTCAATGCGATACAACTATATTACGCCAAGAAATAGAAGAGTTACAAAATTCTTTGTCACAATTTGATGATGATGGTCAACGAGATATTCGCCGCAAAATACAAGATCGTAAAATACGAATTATATTTTTAGAATCAAACACTTTAAAAAATAATATTAAATGTGATACAAATCCAACATATAATGAACCCGCAATCACTGAAAATGGTATTCAAAGCAGAATCCAAATGCTTACTTTATATTATTTATATCATATTCTATCAAATCAAAATAGCGGGATTCAAATTCTTGAACAAAATTTAACACAGGAATTAAAAGCTCTCTTACCTTTTGAAATCTCTGAGACGGCCGAACTTCAACAATCACTTTTCAATATGTAATTCACAATTGTTCTATAGCATCCCAGAGTTTCGTCACTTCATTCGCATAGACAACTTCGTTGCCTGTCCATCCCGATAAGATCGCACCTCTATATGTCGATTCAGGTAATACTGTGTCGATGTACCCCGCTGTCTGTACCATAAACGTATTGAGCTTTGGATTGATCTCCCGACGATACTTGGTAACACACTTGTGTACGTCGACGTATATGGTATTACTTGACGCAGGGTTCCATGCGAAACCCTGTGTTTGGATTTCAGGATCATTGCCGTAAAGACCACCATGACCCACTTGCATATCCGAGTAACAAAACCAGTTATCGAACTTGTATTTATCTGGCTTGTCAAATGCTCGCTTGAAGAACAACCATACACCGTTTTCTGTACCTTGCCCAACCGTTTCTCCTTGTGTTCTTATCTCTTCGTATTGTTCCAAAATCGGTCTGCTCTTATCGACTTCATACTCGAGTAAACGGTCGCCAAATAGACCGACGACGCCTCGACCTGTACAACACAAGGCTGTGAAAAGCGCAGATAAGTTCCCAATATCCGCAACCGAAGTCTGTCCATATGTAGATGTGAACGCACCATGCGAACTACCACTGTTGTCCGACATGACCATTGAGTTGCCCTTCAACTTAGGAAAGTTGTCAAGAGACGCTTGTAGACACTGTTCCAAACAATCCATGATGATAGGAACATACTTGGGGTCCACGGGCTTTGGTGGCTTTCTTTGGCCTTTCTTTGGTTGGGCATCGACATCCTCTGGTTGGGCATCGACATCCTCTGGTTTATCGAGTCGTGACTTCATGGCTTTATGAGCAGCAATGTAACGGAACGGAAACTGTTTACCGCCATGAACACCAGATAAAACCATGTCACAGTACTCCTTCATCAACTCTTCACCTGGATCACTACTCGCAAAACCACGCAGATTTCTCAGCGCGGCCATATGTGGTAGACGACGACCCATTGCTTCGAAAGTTTCTGGCCAAGTCTTTCCTTGCGAACGATGTTTCTCCCAAGTTGTATCCTCATCGTCGAGTTCAACTGTACCAGTTGTCATAAGAGGATCAAGAACCGTGTTTTTAACAACTTTTTTCGAAGGATGCGAAAGACGCGTGACATCGATCACTGCCTTGGAATACTTTCCACAGTGATAAGGCGTTATTTCGAGCAATCGATCTTCAAACGCACGTTTCATGAAACTAGGAAACTTGGACTTACTTCCATGAAGCGCCTTCCATGATTCTACGATAGAAATCATATCACCAGGCAGAGGGCAACATTTTACAACTGTCTCTCGAAATGTCTTGGGATTTTCTTCATTGAACTTGATACGGTTAGGATGCGAAGCTGCGATGGCCAAAAGCTGTGCTGGTGACTTGCGCATGAACCATTCATTGCGAGCCCTGATCGCGAGATTCAACGTTTCACCGAAGTCGAACTCGAGTGCGTCATTCACTGCATCGTAGAAGACCTTTTGACGACTGACCCCGAAATACTTTGGTAAAACCAAGTGTTCCTTCAGTACGTCGAATATTTTTTGTATATGATGTGAGGGTTTCTCCTCCTCTTTATTTGGCATATAGTAAGACGGCTCGCCGAGAAATCCAGACAAAAGCGGCATCATAAGACGTCGAATTGGATTGAAAATCTCATAAGAGCTTTCTCCCATAAAGTTAGCGTGCGTTTCGGTAAAAGTAGACATTGTGTATAATAATACGATGTGATTATGTATATTTAGAAATATCTAGAAAATAAATCAATTTTTTTATATATCATGCGTTTTATATTACCACTAGGGTAATACAAAAAAAATATATTACGGATTTTCTTTAATCCATATACAATATTACTATTATATAGTAATCGGCGCGCACGTATGCGCTTAATTTCGATGAAGTCAAAATACCCGCTTCCACAATATACCGTAAACAGTATAACAATTGTCAAGACAATTCAAATAGTTAAGTGGAGATATTATATTTTGACGGCACGAGAGATTGTCATTGAACGGTTGGTATAAATAATTCGAAGTAACCGTCAATCTGCTTCTCGTAATTGTTGGGAATAAATTCCCGTAAATCCATATAAAATGGATTTTAAAATATTCGATGAAGTCAAGATATCCGCTTCCACAATTAAGTGGAGATATTATATTTTGACATGGTGAGAGATTATCGTTAGGCAGTCGGTTGCTAAATAATTCGAAGTAACTGACAGACCCGCTTCTCACACTATTATTTTCAATGGCTTATTTTGAAATCAATTTTTTTCGCTTTCACACTATTAGATATATTATATCTTTATATTATATATTTATATTATATTATGGATGCACTCGAACAAAAAAAAACACGGGCTCCGCTTGCTACCATTGACGATAAAAGAACCCATTTGGAAAAATTCTTTTTCCAATTATGTGGTTGGAGGGACAAAACTGACTTGTCAACATTAAAACTATTAGTAGAAAAAGAGATGGTTCGAATTAATATAAAAGATAAAAAGCGACAAACACCCTTATTTCATGCTTCAAGTTTAGGCAACGTAGAAGCAGTTAAAATATTAGTAAAAAATGGAGCCGACATAACATTACGTAATATTAATCATATAGGGCCATTTGGCATAGCACTTCATAAAGTTTTTACGCAAACTGAAGCGAAAAAACTTGACTATATAAATATTTGTAAAATTTTGGCAAGAAGACGCGTAAAAACTGGTCAAACATTCAAGGGTAATGACAAAGATATCGGGAAGAGATATAATACTATCGAAAATGAACACATATATGATGAAATTTTTGAAAATAATAGTTCCAAATCTAGTAGTACAAGAAGCAAAAGAAGTAACAAAAGTAAAGGTACGCGAAAACAGCCAATTTTTTCTCACCCATCAATGGACACAATTAGTTCTATATCACCTGGTACTACCAAAAGCAGTAGCAGTGAAAGTTCATAAAATAGTATTTTATATAATAATTAATAATTCGCTTATATTAAAATATATTTGTCCATTTTAATATGAAATCCATTATCGATCTATTTACTCTCCATCCGCAAGAAAATGGCGTTTCCTATCTACAACATATGATCGTTTCGTTAAACTTATGCCTAGCGTTTGCGATTGCTTCAGTACAAGCCTTTATACATGCGTTTTTCCCTTTCATTTTTGAAACATCATCAACTGATACCGTTACATATGTCAAAGAAATGATGAAACATAATTATTATTAAATATAAAAAATAATTATATTATAATCTATGTTATTCAACTGCCTATATTCAGTTTTTACAAAGAAGAAAGATAAAAATACCGAGACACAGAACGATAATAAATATCAATCGTTTAATTCCATTACTTCATCTAGGACTACAATTGATTTGCGTCGGAGTATAATAAAAAATCCTATTCGATAATAAAACGCGTAGGTCGCAAAGAATCACAATAAATATCCATTTTTCCGTAACATTTTTTCTTAGAATAATATAATTCATTTTCACTCTGTGTGCTCATAACGATCGCTTCATCTATCAATGCCTGAGCCATGTCTTTTACATTATTGATTTTCTTTGGATAACCATTTCTAATATTCTCTTTGGTACCGAAATGTTCCTCATCTTCATCAGCAATCCCAACACCATATTTTATAATATCTTGAATTTTTAACATCACCTTCGGCATTTTGGATGAAGCAATCGACAATATACAGTCATTTACTAAACGCAAATCGTGACTCATATTTCTCTTACTACTGCAAATAAAATACGCTTCGCCAGGATATTGTTCTGGTATTAAATATGCGAATCCTTTGTCGATTCCACACTCAGGATCACAACTACTTGTTTTACATACTTCTTTGTATATTTTATTCGAATTTTTTTTCTGTACCGAATCTTTGAAAAAACATCGTCCATAATCGATAATTTTTACAATATATTTTGATAAAAATGTAATTTCTTTGTTATTGGGCAAATGGTAAGTATATTTTATATATGTGTCATCGGTTAAAGTATATAATAATACATTACTTGTATGTAAGTCATAGTGTGTGAATGTATTATAAATTGTACTTAATGGTATATACACTTGTAACAATACATATAGGAAATCATTATCCAGAAATTCTTTGCTTCTCAACATATTTGCTAACGGAACAACCGAGTTATATTTACTTTTTATATGCTGAATGAGTATACAATACAACTTCGTATTTTCACAAACGTCTGAAAATGACGGACGCTTAATAAGTGTAGTGTTTCGCTTAATTACCGACGGTTCGGTTATTTTTGAATCTTTCATTGCGTCATAATCCGACAAAGAATTGTATTTATATAATCCGTATGTCTGTACAAAACAGGGAAATATTGGTACGAAAGTATTTATATATTGACCAACTATGTATTCATAATATAGATTATCGGCATTTGGTGACATATTTGATTTCAAAAGAGCATAAGCATTATATCCACGATGTGTATATTTTATTTCTTTTACAAATCCATTGGCACCCGATGCGATGGTATTCATTGTACCATTTACATAATTGAATTCTTTGAATCCGCCAAAGAAATCGGTGATTTTCTTTGTTTCCGTACCGAAAGATAGACATTGACCAGCATCTTGGCAAACATTTTTCAAGAAATTGGAAACTCGCGCATGTTTTGTTCTACGCATGAAATCGACGAGTTTAGAACCTTTTTGTTGTTCCTTTTTTCTAAATCTTCGTGTTATTTTACAGTTATCGCCATACTTATACTTATGTGATAAACGACAAAAATGTCTTACTCGTCCATCGCAATAGCTACATGTTTCTTTTCCGTCACATTCGGCAGGTACCAAGCCTTTACAACTCGACTTACATCGCGGCATGTTATATATATAAATACATATATTTTGTGCTAGTTATTATTTATAACATAGATTTCATTAATTCGATTTCCTTTTCTTGTGTATCAATTATTTCTTTTGCTAAATTTTGAAGTTTTGGATCATTTGTTTTATTATATATTTTATTACTTGTTGTTAATGCGGCTGAATGATGTGGTATCATTCTACTTAACCATTGTTTATCATCAACGAATAATTGCTGTCGTAATATTATTGATACACCAATAGATAAAGTAATACCAACAGAGAAAACTAACATATTAAAATGACCCATTGATAAATAATGAACAATCTCGTGTGCCCACAACATATTTGAAGCCATTAATAAACCGCCGTAAAATAGTGTTTGTGATATATACAAATCCGAAATCCTATATACTAATATATTCATTGGATTGAATAACATACCAACAATAACCATTACTATAAACATAATAATCTTACTTTTATATAAAGTTGAAATCATTTATATAAAATACAAAGATATAAATATATGTTTTTAATTCGTTACTGTATCTTTCAAGGGTTTAAAAATCACTATTAAAATCGAAGATATTGTTATCCTTTTTACAGTTTGTCAAAGCGTACTCCGAGTTTGTACGTTCGAAAAAATTAGTCTTTGTCTCTACACTGATTAATTCCATAAAATCAAATGGATTATGTGAATTATATATTTTGTCATAACCCAATTGAACGGACAAACGATCGGCGACAAATTCGATATATTGACTCATAAGCTTAGCATTCATTCCTATCAAACGACATGGTAGTGCTTCGGTAATGAACTCTTTTTCTATTTCCGTGGCTTCGGTAATGATTTCCATGACGCGCTTTTTATTTACTTTTTTGTTCAATTTGCTATATAATAAAATCGCGAATTCGGTATGCAATGCCTCGTCACGACTGATAAATTCATTGGAAAGTGTGAGACCAGGCATCAGTCCGCGTTTCTTGATCCAATAAATGGATGCGAAACTACTACTGAAAAAGATACCTTCGACACAGGCAAATGCGATCAAACGCGAAGCAAATGACGAACGCTTATCTCCCATCCATTTTTGTGCCCATACGGCCTTCTTGGATATACATGGGAAATTTTCGAGCGATTTAAACAGTTTTGTCTTCATATCGCCATCTCGAATATACGTATCGATCAAAATTGAATACATTTCTGAGTGGATAGATTCCATTGCTGCTTGGAAACTATAAAACGCACGAGCTTCCGCAACTTGAACTTCGTTACCGAAATTCATATTTAAATTTTCCATAACAATTCCATCAGATGCCGCAAAAAATGCCAAAACCATACTAATGAAATGTTGTTCGTCTTTGTTTAATGATGCCCAGTCATTTAAGTCTTTAGACAGATCTACTTCTTCTGGACGCCAGAATGAATCCACCTGACGTTTATATATTTGATAAATGTCATCATATTTAATAGGGAACATGGTGTAACGATCATTTGATTCTTGTAGAATAGGTTCATCAACAGTGTGAGACATCTATCCCTAAATAAAATAGTAATATAGAATTTCTTATACTTAAATTATGATTTTACGTTTAAGTCCTTTATATAAAAAATATACAGCATTTTAACGCGCATAATTTATGACATCGTGGCATAAAATATATTATTATCGATAATCTTTCCTTGATGTTTATTTTATTTTACTATTATATAAATGAATATTGCGAAAACTTCAAGTGAAATTGGAAAACAATTGAAAAAGGCGAATAATTACATGGCGAATAATTATAAACTACTGAACAATAGATATTTACTCTACTTTATCTTGATTATTGTGATTGTAGATATGTTTCTATTTGTACGCGTAGGTGAAGTGTTTTATATATTTTTATACATATTGTTCGGTTTATTAGTATCTTTACAAACAAATAATATGATGATCATTTTAGCAAGTGCTATGATTTTGACAAATATTGTGAAATATAGTTTGGCGGGTCGCAAAGTTGAAGGGTTTGGGATGAATTTAGGTCGAGATATTTTTGAAGAACTAGGCCCTGAAGAACAATCTTATTTTAGAAGAATGGCAAATGACGAAGAACCTCCTTTGACTGGTCTCAATAGCGAAGAACAATCCGCGGTTGATCAAATATTAGAATATCTACTTGGGGAAAAAAAGAAACAAGAGAAGCCAGAAGATGAGGAAAGCAAGAAACCAGAAGAAGAAAAAACGACACCCGTTACCAAAGAACCAGAAGTTAAAGACCCAGTAAAGGAATTGGTTGGATTTTCATCTGATAAAAAACCTAGAAATATTGAGGGTTTAGAAGCCGATGCTCAGAAATTAATTAAGACGCAAGAGGCTTTACAGGCGAATATGAAATCATTGGAACCTATGTTGAAACAGGCAGAAAGTTTTATGAACGATTTAAAGAATATTAAGGGTTCCAGCGAAAAAAAATAATGTGATTTTATATTAATATAATGGAATTCAAGGAAGTTACCGTTATTAAAATAATGGGGGTCAAAATCGGATCTTTCAAATCGAATTCCAAGAGCAATGTTTATCGTATCCACAAACGTAAATAGAAGCAGGAATATATAATAATTATGTTATTATATATTAGATATGTCAACATTTTGGAAAAAAGTATTAATCAGTTTATTTGGTTTAGTAATTATTAGTATATTTGTAGGGCGAGTCTTCGAAGAAACGGTTCAAGAAGGTGTTACGCCATTGCCTGTTACTATGGCAAATCAAGCAGTAAATGTTGTGGCGGATGCAACACAAATTGGATTGCAAAGTGCAGAGATGGTTACAGATGCTGTCACATTTGGTGCTGAAACTTCACTTGAAACAGCAAATGCCGCTCAAGAATTAGCACGAGACGTAACACTTGCTGGTCAGGAAGCAGCACGAGACGCTACACTTGCTACTGCCGCTGCTGCTGATCGTCGAGGGAATTCTGTATTAAATGAAACAACGAAGAATATACATGCAGGGATGGATACAGCTCAGAAAACCAGCATTTTTACGCTTGGTCAACTGAAGGATACACTTCGAACACTAATGTGGCGTACTATCATGATTACAATACTAGGTGTGGCAATTTTGTTAGGAAAATATGTATTTTTTGTAATAGGGTGGTTTTTTAATGCGATAAAATGCGGATTTATATATTTATCAAAATTCAATAGTTGCGCACTTTGGTATTTACTTGACATCATTTCATGGTTTATTTATTATTTCTATGTTTTCTGGTTTTGGCTCTTAGATCAAATTTTGTTCATTATTGATGGTTCCGGCAAAAATAACCCAAATCTTATGCAGAATATATTTGTAAAACCATTAATGGATTTATTAGATGAATTTGATTGCGCGTTTTATGAAATATTCGGGTTCTATATCATACATTTCAAAGAAAATGTAAAAGACAAATGTTTTAATTGTGATATGGTAAAGTTTCCCAATACACCAGATTTATCAAATAGAGAAGGTATAAGAGATGCATATAATGAATATGGAGCAGGATTATTTGGTGGTATTTTTAGAGCTTAATAAATAGATTACAATATTTATATATGTAATATATATAAATGCCAAAAAAATGTGCACCAGGTGTAATATGTATCGAGAATGTTACTCTCATGTTTTTATTAATGCTACTGCTGATTGTGGGATTTTTATATTATCAACACACCCGAGCGCAAAATAAACACACAACGAGCGTTGATAAAATCATGGTTCAACCACAACTTCAACTTCAGCCACAAATAAACCAACCATCGAATGACGTTTTTAACGATCCTTATGCGCCCCCACTGAGAAATACATATGCTCAAAGTTTAGTACCAGTAAATATACCAACACAGGGTCCGCCTCAATCATATTCGCAAGTCGGGATTTTAACAAACAACGATGGCGAAAACATGATATTACCTTTGATGGGACGTCGATATACCAATCGCGGCGATAAGTGGACGTATTATACTATTTCGAATAGTGGCAATTTGAACACGAAACTTCAAATTGTCGTCAATGGTCGTAAAGGTACATACGAATATGGCGTGAATGAACTGAATAATGGCGATGAAGTTATGGTAGATGGATACAATAGAAAGTTTAGAGCAACAATTTATGACAATAGTCAATTTAATTATATACCTTATTAGTATAGACATATGTATGACAAAGAACTGAAATATAACTTTTATAATATTTTAGCGGTAAAATCTGGTGTCGATCAGGGACTTCATTTTGTTTATGAAGGTCAACCGAATGAACCTAATATTGTTCTAGGCGATAATAATGATTTGAAAAAATATGTGTGTAAAAACCTTTATGTATTCTCAAATCAAGACGAAGCAGACGGTGAAATGATTATTGAGCATGAATGTACATGTAACTATGGTAAGAAAATATATTTGCGAATCTTATTAAACACTGAAAGAATGATGCCGTCAAACGAGATTGATAAATTATTTGAAAAAAAACATGTCGAAATAGATCTGAATAATGTTCTTCAAGACGAAGATGATTGTGTTTATACTGAAACGAACGACGGAATATTAATTACTTTTAAACATCCAGTAAATGTACATTCGAAGTTCAAAGATTTGGTAAAAAACCCGATTTTTTCCTCAAAACCGTCATCCTTGTATGAAGGTTTCGAAGCAGTAGCTGTACCCGATGAAAATGGAGATTTTCGAACTGATGATAATGGCAATTTAATATATGATGTTTCAGGGGACAGTTACATGGAGTGTGATAATTTACCAATTGACGCACCCATTGTACCTACAGAAGTAAATGATCAATATAATAGACGCGTGGCGGATGTATTGGCTATGACCAGCATTTCTATATTTTTTGTGATAGTCTTAGCATTATGGTATAGTATGAATTCTATATATAGAATTATTCTAGCTGGATTAGCAATTTTGAGGTATGGAGATATAGATGAGAAAAAGATTATTGAAAAAGTGAATTTTTTCGAAGGCATTGGATTTATAATCTTAATTGTGATTGCTTCAATTTTACCTAAGATAGCTGGAGTAACAAATGAGGATTTCGTTGCTATGTTGATGTATAGTATTGGAATTATGGTTTTTCTGATGGTTTTCTCTATAATCGCTAAAATTCAAAAACAAAGTATTGAATTTTTTGGGATTCCAACTGATAAACGAGGTGAAAATGCTGATGCTGATGAGGTAAAAAAAGCATGGCATGACGCAACATGGATATTAGATTTAATTGGTTGGGTTTTTGGAAAGACTAGCAATAGTGTAGTCCCTGAGACTCATGACGATTGATTAGTGATAATAAAATTATAATATAATTAGTTTATAATTTTACAAAGACATTGCGTGATGCGTATTATCAATCACAGGTTTGAATGAAGTATTAACGTGTCCATTCTTAATTGGTGCCATACTTCCAATCACATCCTCTTCCAATGACTTCTCAGCAGGAGGATTCATATTTTTCATTTCATTATCCTTGTCTGCTTGAGATAAATTAAATGATACATGTTTAGGTGAACTACGTTTAGCAGCCGAGTTACGTCTGAAAAATTCAAAAGCGGAAATCAGCGCAACAATCGCTAAAATAGGATGACTATAGAGGATCAAATAAAGTGTCAGCAAAACAACTAATACCATTCCAACAGGAGAGTTGGCATATGATAACAATGATTCAGGGGTTTCAACTGGAAATAATAAATATAATACGAATAAAATAAATACTATTATTTCTAAAACAGATGTTTTCACTGTCATGTATTTTTCCATTATATTGTAATATTAGATAATATATTCTTTATCTAAAAAATTGAAATAAAATTCATACTATCATTGATTTTATAACTATTCACGTTTGATAATGCAACAGTCTTACATTACACTTATGGATGAACTCACATATATCATGAAAAATCGCAAAGAGTTCATGCGTGCTAAAGCATATTCGAATGCTCGAGAAACAATTGCGAATTATAAAGGTATTATTCACGGACCAGAGGATCTTCATGGTGAGCCTGGGATCGGTAAAGCAATTCAAGAAAAATTGGAATTTTTCACTAAAACGGGAACACTCCCGTTATTAGATGAAGAAAGTGAGCGTTTACAACAGTATCGTGCCATGGGGGTATTTATGGACATATATGGCGTCGGTGAGAAAAAGGCGGAAGAATTGGTTGGTCATGGAATCTATACGATTCAAGAATTGCGAAAGCACAAAGATTTGCTGAATGATAAACAGAATATTGGTTTGAATTATTATGAGGATATTTTAAAACGGATTCCGCGCAAGGAAATAGATGCCTACAATGTCTTGTTTCAAAAATATTATGGCGCAAATATGGAAATAGTCGGAAGTTATCGTCGAGGCAAACCCGATTCGGGCGATATAGATGCGATTTTGACAGGCCAACCCGATGAGTACGTTGATTTTATCGATACGCTTATTGAAAAAAAGGTGATTCTGGAAGTATTGTCTCGGGGTCCGACCAAATGTTTAGTAATTGCTAAATTACCGCGATATAAATTGCCTCGTCGCGTAGACTTCTTATTTTCACCTGTTGCTACATATCCATTTGCGTTACTTTACTTCACTGGAAGCAAGGAATTTAATACTGGAATGCGAGAACGCGCATTACGTATGGGATATACTCTAAATGAGCACGGATTCTCAAAGATGGAGGGTCGAAAGAAAGGCGCTAAAGTTGATCAACCATTTATAGATGAACGAGCCATATTCGACTTTTTACATATGAAATACAAAGAACCACATACACGATGTGAAGGCGCGATTGAAGATAAATAATGAATATAATAGATTATTATCTATATTTAGTATATATGCCAAAGGTTAAAATCGGCGAAGATTGTAAAGAAGACAAAGAATGTATAAATAATAATTGTATAAATGGAAAATGTAGTAGAAAACAAAGACATAAAAAAGAAAAACCCAATATATCGGTAAAGTCTAAATCCAAATCACCTTTTTCTATTGATAATTCTAAAACAATTAAACATAATCCATCTAATGAAAATATGAAGAATACATCAAAGAAAGTGAAAAAAACTTCGGCAAAAACCAATATCCAGACATTTGTTTCAAGTGGAATCCATGTATTAGAATCTCTAACGGAAAAGGAATTGGGTGCTATGATCAAAGCATCAGATAAAGCATTTCACGGTGACGGAAAACCCCTCATGGAGGACAATGCTTATGATATTATGCGCGAATTCGTGGAGAAAAAATATCCTAATAGTAGTGCATTGAAAGAAGTAGGCGCTACAATCGTGAAAAATAAAGCGACCTTGCCATATGAAATGTGGTCTATGGATAAAATAAAACCAGACAGTGGGATATTGGAATCATGGAAAGCGAAATACACTGGACCTTATGTCATATCGTGTAAATTAGACGGAGTAAGTGGATTATACACCACTGAGGGTGAAGAACCTAAATTGTATACACGCGGCGATGGAAAGGTAGGGCAAGACATTAGTCATATGATACCATATTTACAATTGCCATCAACTATTGGTTTGGTAATGCGTGGCGAATTCATTATAAAGAGATCAGTTTTTGACACGAAATACAAATCCACTTTCGCGAATCCGCGTAACTTGGTTGCTGGTATTGTTAATAAAAAAACCAAAGATGCCAAAAAATATGGAGATTTGGACTTTGTGGCATACGAAATCATTAAACATCCCGATTATACTACCGAACAACTGAAACCGTCTCTTCAAATGACTCTTATGGATCAGATGAATGTACATTGTGTACAAAATCGCATTTTATCTTCAGATGAATTGACAAATCCAATTTTATCCGATATATTAGTTCAATGGCGGACCGAATACAGTTACGAAATCGACGGTATTATTGTTTGCGATGACGCAGTATATTCTCGCACAACTGGAAACCCCAAGCACGCATTTGCTTTCAAGATGGTTTTATCGGATCAAGTTGCCGAAGCCCACGTTGTAGATGTATTATGGAGCGCATCCAAAGATGGTTATTTGAAACCACGCGTACAAATAGTCCCAGTTGTATTGGGCGGCGTCACTATAACATATGCCACTGGGTTCAATGCTGCGTTCATTGAAAAAAATAGAATCGGCGTGGGTGCGGTTATCATGTTGGTTCGTTCAGGAGATGTGATTCCTTATATTAAATCTGTGACAACCCCTGCTCAGCAGGCAAAGATGCCCGAGGTAGAGTATGTTTACAATGATACAGGTGTGGACATTATGTTGGAGGATAAAACTTCGGATTCTAGTGTATTAGAGAAGATAATCACGTTGTTTTTTCAAGGGATCAAAGTAGATGGGATGGGGGCAGGAAATGTCAAAAAAATGATTGCTTCTGGATATAATAGTATATGTAAGATTGCTCATATGACAAAGGAACAATTATTGGGGATTGAAGGCTTCAAAGAAAAAATGGCGGAAAAAATTCACAACGGTATTCAGGATAAATTACAATCCGTATCGCTCGTTACTTTGGCAGCAGTTTCGAATACAATGGGACGAGGATTTAGCGAGAAGAAAATAAGAATGATTCATGATGCACATCCTGATGTATTTACAAATAAAAGTGTACAAGATGTCGGCACTTTATCCAAAGTGAAAGGTATAGAACAAAAAACGGCGCAGCTATTTGTGGATAATATACCCAATTTTTTGGCATTTTTGGACGAGTGTAAACTGACGCATAAGTTACAATCGAAACATGAGAAAGTCGAAATAAGGGAACATGTATTGAATGGGAAAACGATTGTAATGACGGGGTTCAGAGACAAAGATTTGGAAGAAAAACTCAAGTTAATTGGGGTGAAGTTGGGTTCAAATGTAAGCAAAAATACTCATTTGGTTTTAGTAAAGAGTTTGGATAATAGTTCCAGTAAAGTGGAAGAAGCAAAGAAATTGGGTATTGAGATTATGGAAGCCGACAAATTCGAATTTTAAATATTTTTCTATTATATATGAATATAACAAGTCAAGATATCCAAAATTTTTCACATACTTTCAACAAAGATGAACAAAATGAATTGTTGAAGAATGCGGTTTCAAATAATAGATTGAAATCTTTGGTGATGAATCGCGATAAAGTTCAGAATAGAAATCATGTTTTCTCAAAGAAGATCGATATTAAAGTGAAAAATACGGATCAAAAAGACAGTGGACGTTGTTGGATTTTCGCGCTTCTGAATTTGATGAGATTTCAAATGATAAAGAAATATAAATTGGACGAAGATTTCGAATTTAGTCAAAATTATTTGTTTTTTTACGATAAATTGGAAAAGGCCAATTATTTTTTACATAATATCATGGAAACAAAGGATGAGCCAAATGATAGTCGCATCTTCGAATTTCTTATGAGTCCCCCAGTCGACGACGGTGGTCAGTGGAATATGTTGGTGAACTTAGTACTAAAATACGGTGTTATACCGAAGTCTTCGATGAATGAAACATACGCAAGTTCCCGCAGCAATGAGCTGAGTAATGTGTTAAACGAAAGATTGAAAACTTTTGCTTTTGAGATTAGAAGTGGAAAGGGTACAAAGAAGATCGAAAAATACATGGAAGAAGTCTACAAAATATTGGTGATATTTCTTGGCGAACCACCACAAAAATTTACATGGGAATATTACAGCGGTAACAAAGATAAGAAAAAATACAAAGTAATAAAGGATATTACACCATTGGATTTTTATCGAAAGCACGTACCATATAAGATTGATGATATGGTATGTTTGGTCCATGTTCCTGATAAAACTCGACCATTTTACCAGAAATATGATATTAAATATTTGGGCAACGTAGTCGACGGGCAAAACACGAACTATGTCAATGTACCCATGGATGTTATGACGGAAATGTGTAAACGCTCAATTGATCATAAACAACCATTTTGGTTCGGGTGTGATGTAAGTAAATATAGTGATAAAATTACTGGGATATTAGACAAAGAAATGATGAAATATGAACTAATCTTTGGCGATTCTATTCAAATGACAAAGGGGGAAAAGATTCAATATTATATCAATAGTTTAAATCACGCAATGATCATTAAAGGATATAATAAATTAAATGGAAAAATCAATCGTTGGTTAGTGGAAAATTCATGGGGCGAATACAATGAAATGGATGGAGATATGGAAATGACGATGAATTGGTTCGAAGATTATGTGCTTGAAGTGGTTATAGATAAACGTTTTTTATCAAAGAAGATTCGCGGTACATTGAAATCCAAGGCAATAAAATTAGAACCATGGGATCCTTTGGGATTATTGGCAAAGAAGTTTCGCAAAGGCGGGAAGACTATGAAAAATATAAAAAAATTGAAAACATATTAAAAATTTGACTTATAATTATATAAACATAGTTATAAGTTATGTCCGAATCATCTGGCTATTTGGGTAAAAAGGGGTACACTGTTCATAAGTCGCAATTAAATGACAAACAAATAGAAGAAATCAAAAATGAACTGACACTGAAACCCGTGACGCCAGGTCAACGGTATGGTCAAGCGACCGCTGAATCATTTCCCGTTTATCGCGAAAATGCCAATAAACTATATGTCCCTCGTTTTTACGGTGAACAACGCTTTGGTGCGCCGACAAAAACCGAAACTAGTCCAGGTGAGGACGTTCAATTGGAATTTACCAAACAATTGCGTGATTATCAAGAAGAAATTATTAAAGTATATATGGACCATGTTCAAAATGGCAGTGGTGGTGGGATATTAGAGGTTCCTTGTGGTAAGGGAAAAACGGTGATGGCACTGAAAATCATCTGTAATATCCAGAAAAAAACGCTAATATTGGTTCACAAGGAATTCTTGATGAATCAATGGATAGAACGCATTGAAGAGTTTGTACCTAGCGCTCGGGTAGGGAAAATACAAGCCCAAATATGTGACATAGAAGACAAAGATATTGTTATCGGGATGATACAAACAATGTATACCAAGACATATGAACAGAGCATTTATGACCAATTCGGTTTGACAATTATCGATGAAGTGCATCGAATTGGTAGCGAAGAATTCTCAAAAACGTTGCTAAAAACCATAACTCCATATATGTTGGGTATTTCTGCCACAGTGGAGCGCAAGGATAAGTTGACAAAGTTATTGTATATGTTTATCGGGCCGAAGATCTACAGTGAAAAACGCGAAGGTGAAGACGAAGTCACTGTACGCGCAATTAATTATCACAGTTTGGACGATGGTTTTAATACAGTTGATGTAGATTATAGAGGTCAAACTAAATACAGTACGATGATACGGAAACTATGTGAATATGGTCCACGGAGTGATTTCATTGTGCGGATTATCAAAGACTTGATCGAAGAAAATCCAGCAGGACAAATCATGATTTTGGCACATAACAAGTCGCTGCTTAAATATATATTTGAAAAAGTGACACATATGGAAATTGCCACAGCTGGGTATTATATCGGTGGAATGAAACAGAAGGCCCTACAAGAAACCGAAACGAAACAAATTGTCATAGCAACGTATGCTATGGCAGCAGAGGCTCTAGATATTAAATCATTGAGTCGTCTTATTATGGCCACACCAAAATCCGATATAACACAAAGTGTCGGACGTATATTGCGTATGAAACATGATAACCCCATTATTGTGGATATATGTGATAGTCACGATTGTTTTCAAAACCAATGGTATCAGCGACGGCGGTTTTATAAACAAAATAAATATAAGATGGTTCGTATAAACAGCGAGAATTACAATACCGACTTCGATTCATGGAAGATAATATAACCTATCAAATGATCAAATAATATTATATAATTCATTTTCACTGTTTTCTTTGCGACAATAGGGACAATTCATACTGTTTTTTTCGTAATGTTGTTCTAAACATGATACACAATAAAAATGGCGACATCTGGTCATTATATTCGCCGAATCATAACAAATATAACAGTTCTCAATCGCTATATGTAATTCATCCTTCGTTATATTGTTGCCTATATTTAATCTGTACTGTATATCCCAATGGACAATTTGGTTTTCAAATACGTTTATGTAATAACAATTTGGCTTTATACTTGCTAACATT
>Ga0129324_10000106_pt1 | contig 55435 bp, 43 predicted proteins | sample CPBDNA_7_FD_96879 | JGI IMG/M metagenome (GOLD analysis project Ga0129324, IMG submission 96879) | Freshwater to marine salinity gradient microbial communities from Chesapeake Bay, USA - CPBay_Spr_15_0.2_DNA | ecosystem: Environmental > Aquatic > Marine > Coastal | place: USA: Chesapeake Bay... | reverse complement strand
GGTCCGCTTGGCCGGTGCCTTCTTCGCAGCAGCCTTCTTCGCCGGTGCCTTCTTCGCAGCAGCCTTCTTCGCCGGTGCCTTCTTCGCAGCAGCCTTCTTAGCCGGGGCAGCCCCCGCCTTAGCGCCGGCAACGATCGCCTTGAACTCCGCGCCCGGGCGGAACTTCGGCAACTTGGTGGCCTTGATCTTCACTGCCTCACCCGTTCGCGGATTGCGGCCGGTGCGGGCTGCGCGGGATTGACGTTCAAAGACGCCAAAACCGCTGATTGCAACCTTTTCACCACGTGAAATGGCGCGCTTTACTTCGTGCAGAATGGTCTCAACGACGTCGGAGACGTCCTTCTTGCTGGTATCGAGCTGTGCGGAGACAGCATCAATGAGATCCGCCTTATTCACTGCAGTCCTCTCAAACAAAGGAATGGGTCAGGTGATTTCCTAGCCCTCTGCTCCATACAGTAGTCGGCCGATCCCGATCTCGTGACATCGCCACGCCGCTGAAAAACTGAGGAAGGTCAAGCCTTTCCGGCTCTCCCGAACCCGACCACTAGTGCGAACGTGGCAAGAAAGCAGGACGCCGGGTCTCAAATTGAGCGATTTCATCGGCATAACGCAGGGTGATGCCGATGTCATCTAGGCCCTCCATGAGGCGCCATCGAACATAGGGGTCCACGTCAAAGGGTGCCGTGAGATCCGCGCATATGACCTGCTGTGTCTCAAGATTGACCACTATCTGAGCACTCGGATCCGCCTCGGTCAATTGCCACAGTCGCTCGATGACCGACTGGTCCACCTGGGCGGTGAGCAGGCCCGCTTTGCCAGAGTTGCCCCGAAATATGTCGCCGAAGCGGGAGGACAAAACGACCTTAAATCCGAAGTCCTGCAACGCCCAGACCGCGTGCTCACGGGATGAACCGATGCCAAAATCCGATCCCGCGACGAGGATCGACACGCCCTGATACTCGGGGCGATTGAGGACAAAGTCCGGATCCTGACGCCAGTTGACGAAAAGGCCATCCTCGAATCCATGACGAGTGATCCGCTTGAGGTATTCGGCCGGAATGATCTGGTCTGTGTCAACGTTACTGCGCCGCAACGGCGCTGCCCTGCCCGTAAGTTCAACAAATTTTTCCATGTGCGATCACCTTTCTCGAAGCACCACAGCGGTGCCCATGACGACTTCCTTGCAGGTGCTACGTGCCCTACTGAACGGGGTCTAGGTCGGCTGGGGATGCAAGATGACCGAGAACTGCCGTCGCAGCGGCTACATCAGGTGACACCAGATGTGTGCGGCCACCGGGTCCCTGTCGCCCCTCAAAATTTCTATTCGATGTGGAGGCGCTGCGATCGCCAGGAGCCAACGTGTCAGGGTTCATGCCCAGACACATCGAGCAGCCTGCCTCGCGCCACTCCGCCCCCGCAGCCAAGAACACCTGATCGAGACCTTCTGCGTGTGCCTCCAGCCGGACCCGAGCAGAACCCGGCACCACCAACATGCGGATTCCTTCGGCCACCTGTCGCCCGTTCAGCACCTCAGCGACCGCACGCAGATCTTCGATGCGGCCATTCGTGCACGAACCGACGAAAACCGTGTTGACGCTGATGTCGCGCAAGGGCGTGCCAGGTGTGAGATCCATGTAGGTCAAGGCCTGCTCAATTGCCACTCGCTCGTTTTCATCCGTGGCATCATCCGGCGAGGGAACGCTCGCCGACAGCGGAAGGCCTTGACCGGGGTTAGTTCCCCAGGTTACGAACGGCGACAACGTCGAGGCATCAATAACCACTTCGGTGTCGAACGTCGCGTCGGAATCAGTAGCCAGAGTCTTCCAGTAGGAGACAGCGTCTTCCCACTGTTGTCCCTCGGGTGCGTGAGGGCGCCCCTCGACGTAGTCGAAGGTGACCTGATCGGGCGCGATCATGCCGGCGCGAGCTCCGGCCTCGATCGACATATTGCACAGGGTCATGCGACCCTCCATCGATAGGTTCTCAATGGCTTCGCCGCGGTACTCAATCACGTGACCCTGGCCGCCTCCGGTACCAATCTTGGCGATGATGGCCAAGATCAGATCCTTAGCACCCACACCCGGGGGCAGTGCCCCCTCGACGGTAATCGCCATAGTTTTGAACGGGCGCAGTGGCAGCGTCTGTGTGGCCAAGACATGCTCGACCTCGCTCGTTCCGATCCCGAAGGCAAGCGCACCAAAAGCACCGTGCGTTGAGGTGTGGGAATCACCACAAACGATCGTCATTCCCGGTTGCGTGATACCCAATTGGGGACCGACGACGTGCACGATGCCCTGTTCTACGCTCCCTAGGGGGTAGAGCGGAACGCCGAACTCTTGAGTATTGGAGCGTAAGGCTTCAATCTGAGCTCGAGAAACCGGATCCGCAATGGGCTTGTCGATATCAACGGTCGGCACGTTGTGGTCCTCGGTGGCCAAGGTCAAATCGGTGCGGCGAACCGGACGCCCAGCCGCTCGAAGCGCATCGAAGGCCTGCGGACTGGTGACCTCGTGGGTCAGATGCATATCAATGTACAAAAGGTCCGGCTCACCCTCGGCACGTCGCACCACGTGCGCGTCCCATACCTTTTCTGCCAAAGTCTGAGCCATTCTCTGCCTCCTGTTGATGTGACACCTGGTCTATCCACTCGCGCAGGCAAGACTAGTCCCATGGTCGAACTCAGCAGCGACCTGGCGGTAAGTGACGGGTGACACAAAAACGTGAGGCCGGATCATTGCGATCCGGCCTCACGTGCACTGTGGTAGCCCCGACGGGATTCGAACCCGCGCTACCGCCTTGAGAGGGCGGCGTGCTAGGCCGCTACACAACGGGGCCGCGTGTGACCAGCCCGCTGATGCTATCGGGTGGGGATCACAAACGCTGAACGCACCGCTGTGAAACTTCGTGACGAGTGCGTATCGCTGGGGTACCAGGACTCGAACCTAGACTAACTGGACCAGAACCAGTTGGGCTGCCAATTACCCCATACCCCATGGGTTGTAAACAACTATCGAGTATAGCCCGAACAAACAGCACGGTGAAACCGGCGTCGGATGACGGTGCGTTCGGGTCAGCCGATCTGTAGTCGAGCGTTGCGCATGCGGCCAAGACACCGCTCACGTCCGAGAATCTCCATCGATTCAAACAGCGGCGGCGAAACACGCCTACCGGTCACCGCAATGCGTATCGGCGTGAAGGCATGTTTGGGCTTGAGGCCTAGGCCCTCGACCACCTGGGCGCGCAGTTGACCTTGGATGGCCTCGGTGTCCCATTCGGTGAGTTGCTCAAGGGCCTGGGTCGCGGTGTCGAGCACCTGCGCGGCTGAGTCGTCCAGATGCTCACGCTGGTCGGGCTCGATGGCAAAGTCCCCCTCGGCAAGGAGCAGGAAGCCCAGCATTCCTACGGCCTGGGTCAACACCTCAAGCCGCTCGGCGATAAGCGGTACGGCCTGCACAAGTACCTCGCGCTGCCCATCGGTCATGGGCTGTGCGATCAAGCCAGCCTCGGACAAGTAGGGCATGAGTCGAATGATGAGCTCATCATGACTGAGATGGCGAATCCAATCAGCGTTGATAGCCGTGCATTTCTTGATATCAAATCGGGCCGGACTCGCATTGACGCGATCGATGGAAAAAAGCGATGCCATCTCGGCTAGCGAAAAGAACTCGCGATCCTCCCCCGGTGACCAGCCAAGTAGCGCCAGATAGTTCAACAGCCCCTCGGGCAGGTAGCCGGTCTCGCGATACATCAACAGGGACGATTCAGGATCTCGCTTGGATAGCTTTCGGTTACCTTCGCCCATGACGTAAGGCAGGTGGCCAAAGGCTGGTGTCAGACCAGAACCAACCCCGATATCTGCAAGTGCGGAATGCATGGCGATTTGCCGCGGCGTGGACGACAGCAGGTCTTCACCGCGAAGCACGTGCGTAACGTGCATGAGCGAATCGTCAAGAGGATTCACCAGTGGGTACAGCGGATCGCCATTGGCCCGCATAATGACGTAGTCGGGCACGAACTCTGGGCGGAACGACAACGGCCCGCGCACCAGATCATCCCAGGTAATTTCCTCATCCGGCATCGCAAAGCGAAGCACCGATGTACGACCGCTCGCGCGGTGAGCACCGATTTGCGCAGTGCTCAAGTGCCGACAGATGCGGCTGTAACCGGGCGCTCGATTCTGCGACCGAGCACGTTCTCGATCGGCCTCGAGTTCCTCAGGCGTGCAAAAACACTCATACACATGCCCAGCCGCCAATAGACGCTGTGCCACATCGGTATAGATCTCTCGCCGCTCCGACTGGCGATAGGGCCCATAGGGGCCACCCACTTCCGGGCCTTCATCCCACGTAAGCCCAAGCCAATCCATCGAATCAAGAAGTTGCTCATAAGACGCGTCCGAATCACGCGAGGCGTCAGTGTCTTCAATTCGAAAAATAAATGTGCCCTGGTGATGGCGGGCAAAGGCCCAGTTGAACAGCGCTGTTCGGATCATGCCCACATGGGGATTGCCCGTTGGCGAAGGACAAAATCGCACGCGGACCGTAGATGCGTTCGTATCGGGCATCACCATGGCCGGTCACCCGCATCCGCCTTGACCGGATTGGACAACTGCCCGATGCCATCGACAGCCACGGTGACCGAGTCACCGTCATGGATACCGGCCACGCCCGCAGGGGTACCGGTCAAGATCACATCGCCGGGCAGCAACGTCATGACGGTGGAAATGAAGGCGACCAACGTCGGTACATCTCGCACCATGGTGCGCGTACTGGCGTGCTGAGCTTCCACGCCGTTGATAGCGCTCCAAATCTCAACATCGGTGACATCGATGTCGGTGTTGATCCACGGTCCAAGCGGGCAAAACGTGTCATACCCCTTGGCTCGACCCCATTGCTGATCGGAGCGTTGCTGGTCTCGTGCCGTGACATCGTTGGCAACGGTGTAACCCAAAATCACGTCGGCCGCCTTTTCGCGTGGGACGTTACGACACATTCGCCCCACCACCACGGCAAGCTCGGCCTCCAACTCCACCTCTTTGGATGAAGGTGGCAGCACAATCGGAACCCCTGGCCCGATGACGGCGGTGTTGGGCTTGAAAAAGATCATCGGTTCGCCGGGTACCTCACCCCCCATCTCTGCGGCATGAGCGGCGTAGTTCTTCCCGACCGCAACGATTTTGCTCGGCAGAATCGGAGCCAACATGCGCACCTGCGCCGCCGGAAGCGTGCGACCAGTCAGCGTGATGCCGCCAAAGGGATGCGCATCAATGAGCGACACAGTCGCCCCAGGCTCCAATTGGCCCGTAGCACCCACGCCGTCAACAGCAGCAAAAACAACCTCATCGCCCATCGCGACGCGAGTAATCAACACGATCGAACCCTATCTCTTACCCTTTCTGACAAGGGCATAGGTGATGGCATCTTCCAGGGCCCGCCATGATGCTGCGATCACGTTTTCATGAACACCGACGGTGCTCCAGGTGGCATCCCCATCAGTACTACCGATCAACACTCGCGTGACCGAATCTGTCCCACGCGCGTTGTCGAGTAACCGCACCTTGTAATCGATCAGGCTCACCCCAGCCAATTGCGGCAACAGACCCACCACCGCTTGACGCAACGCTCGGTCTAGGGCGTTGACCGGCCCGTTGCCTTCTGCGGTGGCGATCACCCGTTCACCCCCAGCGTGAATTTTGACGGTGGCTTCACTCACGACATTTCCGGCAGCGTCTTGGTCAACGATCGTGCGCCACGACTCCACCGTGAACGGCTGCGGGACCCCCGTGTCGGATTCGGCGAGTAGCAGTAGTTCAAAGGACGCATCGGCCGCTTCAAAAGTCCAGCCCTTGGCCTCCAAGTCCTTCACACGCGAGACCACTCGACCCAATAGTTCCGGATCGCCGGACACGTCATGACCCAACTCCTGGCTCTTTAACTCCACCGAGGCACGCCCGGCCATTTCCGTGATCAACACGCGTTGGCTATTGCCGACCAAGGTGGGGTCCATGTGGTTGTACAGATCGGCGGACACCTTGAGCGCGCTCGCGTGCAGTCCAGCCTTGTGAGCGAAAGCAGAGACTCCGGCGAAAGGCTGATGAGTGTCGGGCGTGATGTTGGCAATTTCGGCAATAGCGTGCGAGACGCGCATCGTTTCGCGCAGGTGTCCTATCGGCAACACCTCGAGCCCGAGTTTGAGTTCAAGATTCGACACCACCGCAAACAAGTCAGCGTTTCCCGTGCGTTCGCCATAGCCGTTAGCCGTGCACTGCACATGCGTAACTCCGGCTTCGACGGCGGTCAGCGTATTCGCCACAGCACAGCCGGTGTCATCTTGGCAGTGAATCCCAAGTCTCATCGAGGTGCGATCGCGCACTTCGCTGATTACACGCTGAATTCCACTCGGCAGCATCCCTCCATTGGTGTCGCACAGCACTCCGACGTCGGCTCCTGCTTGTGCGGCCGCGTCAAGAACAGCAACGCCATAGTCAGAGTCGTTAGCGAATCCGTCAAAGAAGTGTTCAAGGTCAACAAAGACGCGTCGATCACGGGCCACCAAATAGGCCACGGTGTCGGCAACCATCTGCAGGTTTTCATCCAAGGACGTGTGCAGAGCTTCAATGACATGGCGCACGTCAGATTTCGCGACGAGCGTCACTACCGGGGCACCTGAGTCAATCAGGGCCCGCACCTGCGCATCTTCGGCCACCGCCACCCCGGCTTTGCGAGTCGCACCGAAGGCGACCAGTTGCGCAGATCGAAGGGTCAATTCCTGGCGAGCACGGGCGAAGAACTCCGTATCCTTCGGCATGGCACCGGGCCAACCACCCTCAATGAACCCCACGCCGTAGCCATCCAACAGTGTGGCTACGGCGAGTTTGTCGGCCACCGAATAAGCAATCCCTTCACGTTGTGCGCCATCACGCAGAGTCGTGTCAAAGACGTGAAAGTCATCACCCAGGGGCGACGTCAATAGCTTCTGAGGGGCCGTACCTGTGTCATCGTTCATGTCAGTGCATTCCTTTACTCGATTACGTTGTCAGCACATAAAAAAGCCCCCCGCGAAAAGCGAGAGGCTGCGCACCGAGCTACCCGTTTGGGCAGTGCCGGTGCGCTAAATAATGATGATCGTGCGGTGGCGGTTATGGCATAGAGACATCATCACCTCTTCACCATACATCGGCTATGCCAACCGGTACAGCCAATTGTGACGATCGGGAACTTCTCCGGTTTGAATTCCCAGGAGCTCTTCGCGCAACAGCATGGTGATAGGGCCTGCTTGACCATCACCAATGGTCCAGTCACCCTTGGCTGAACGTGCCTGGCCAACCGGAGTGACAACTGCGGCCGTGCCACAGGCGAACACCTCGGTGATCGCCCCCGAGGCGCAGTCATCGCGCCACTGTTGGGCACTAATCCGGCCCTCTTCGGCCTGCATGCCCAAATCACGAGCGAGGGTTAGCAGCGAAGCGCGGGTGACTCCTGGCAGCAGCGCCCCGGTGAGTTCCGGGGTCATGATCCGCGCGGTCGGGCCGCTGCCGTAAACGAAGTAGAGGTTCATGCCGCCCATCTCTTCGATCCACTGCCGCTCCACCGCATCGAGCCACACCACCTGGTCACAGCCGTGCTCGGCGGCCTGGGCCTGAGCAACGAGTGAGGCGGCATAGTTTCCCGCGCACTTGGCCTCACCTGTGCCACCGGGAGCGGCGCGCACGTATTCCTGCGATAGCCACACTGACACGGGCTCAATGCCGCCGGAAAAATACGCTCCGGCTGGTGATGCGATCAGCAGATACTCGTACGCGTTGGCCGGACGTACCCCAAGCCCCACTTCTGTGGAGAACATGAACGGCCGCAAATACAGCGAGCATTCTTCGGCAACAGGCACCCAAGCTTCATCGATGCGAACAAGGGCCTCCAGGCTGGACAAGAACAAGGGAATCGGCAACGGGGCCATGGCCAAGCGACGTGCACTGTTTTGGAACCTCTCGGCATTCGCATGCGGTCGAAATGTCCATACTGATCCATCCGCATGCCGGTACGCCTTGAGACCCTCGAAGATCGCCTGTCCGTAGTGAATGAAATTCGTCGCCGGATCTAACGACAGCGGGGCGTAAGCGACCACCTCGGCATCACGCCAGCCATCGGCTTGGGTCCACTGCGCACGCACCATGTGGTCGGTGAAGTAACGACCGAATCCTGGCTCGGCCAAGATCGCAGCCCGCTCTTGCGCGCTACGCGGAGAACTAGAGGCGTTCACGGCAATCGGCCACGATTCGTCGGGCAAACTTGCACTCGCCGGCGTAGCCACAGGCTGGGTTGAGGTCATGGCCTGACGTTACCGGGCGGCCGCAGCCGTAGCCAGAGCGTCGCCAATTTGCTCAGTGCTTCGCGTTGGCATACCCCCACGACCAGCCAGATCCGCTGCGATTGCGGCATCGATCCGCGCTGCCGTTTCTGATTCGCCCACAAAGTCCAACAGCATGGCCAGACTGATCACGGTCGCCGTTGGGTCTGCCTTGCCCTGGCCAACGATGTCGGGTGCTGAACCGTGCACCGGTTCGAACATGCTCGGGTGCGCACGACTCGGATCGATGTTTCCGCTGGCGGCCAACCCGATGCCACCAGCAATTGCAGCTCCGATGTCGGTCAAAATGTCACCGAACAAGTTATCGGTGACCACAACGTCAAATCGCTCCGGTTGCGTCAGAAAGAACATAGACGCCGCATCAACGTGGAGGTAATCGGTCTCGATCTCGGGGAACTGCTCAGCTACCTGATTGAAGACACGCTGCCATAAGCCACCCGAATACACGAGCACGTTGGTTTTATGGACGAGGGTTACCTTGCCTCGACGGCGACCGGCCCGCTCGAAGGCATCACGCACAATGCGCTCTACCCCGAAGGCGGTGTTGAGACTCTCTTCGGTGGCGATCTCATGCGGTGTTCCCACGCGCAGATTCCCGCCGGCACCCACGTAAGGACCCTCTGTTCCCTCCCGGCACACCACAAAATCAATGTCGGCAGATGTCTTGCCGCGAAGCGGGGTCTCCACACCGGGATACAAACGAACCGGTCGGAGGTTGACATGGTGGTCCAGGGCGAATCTCAAAGGCAGCAGGACGCCACGCTCCAAGACACCGGGCGGAACTGTGGGATCGCCAATCGCGCCCAGCAAGATGGCATCGAATTGCTCAAGTTCGGTCAGCACCGATGCTGGGAGGGTCTCGCCAGTGCGGTGATACAGCCGCGCGCCAAGGTCGTACTCCTGTGTTTGCACATTGAGATCCCCGCTCACGGCCGCGAGCACCTTCATCGCTTCGGCGACGACCTCAACGCCAATGCCATCACCGGGAATCAAGGCCAAATTCAATGAGCGTGACATGGTCGCTCAGGGTAGTCGGCCCCAGCATCAACCAGCATGCAGCCCCCACCAGGACGCGAAGGCCCGTGATAACGTACCTACGTGCAGACAACCCTCCTCCTTGGTTGCCGCGACGAGGCCTAACGACCGGCCCACTCGTCGCGGGTCGTTCCATGCGCCGGTCAGCATCCCCTGACCGCCAATTGCACCCGTGGCCACATGGCGCAGAGTGTAAATCTGGAACAACTCGGAGTTGATTGCAATGACCTCTTCCAACAACACCCAGCAGGCTTCCCGCATGCCATGGCAGCGCTACTCGCCATTCATCCCGGTTGCGCTCGCGGATCGAACGTGGCCCGACAAGGTCATCACCCAGGCACCACGCTGGTGCGCCGTGGATCTACGCGATGGCAATCAGGCACTGATCGACCCCATGACCCCCGACCGCAAGCGGCGCATGTTCGAGCTGCTTGTTTCGATGGGATACAAGGAAATCGAAGTCGGGTTCCCGTCTGCATCGCAAACAGATTTTGATTTTGTTCGCATGCTTATTGAAGAGAATCTGATTCCTGACGATGTCGTGATTCAGGTTCTGACGCAGTCACGAGAACACTTGATTGAACGCACCTTCGAAGCGATTCATGGTGCCCGACAAGCCATCGTGCATCTGTACAACTCAACTTCAACACTACAGAGACGTGTTGTGTTTGGTCTCGACCGGGAAGGCATTAAAGAGATCGCAGTTCATGGTGCGCAATTGTGCATGAAGTACGCCGAACAAATTTCCGACATCACGGATGTCTTCTTCGAGTACTCCCCCGAGTCATACACCGGAACAGAGCTTGATTTCGCCGTAGAGATTTGTGACGCGGTCACGCAGGTCTGGCAACCCACGCCGGAACGCAAGGTCATTATCAACCTGCCCGCAACGGTCGAAATGGCAACGCCCAACGTGTATGCCGATTCCATCGAATGGATGAATCGCAACTTGGCAAGGCGTGACAGCATTGTGTTGAGTTTGCATCCGCACAACGATCGAGGCACGGCGGTGGCGGCCGCGGAATTGGGCTACCAAGCTGGCGCCGATCGCATCGAAGGCTGCCTGTTTGGCAACGGAGAGCGAACCGGCAACGTCTGCCTTGTCACACTCGGGATGAATCTGTTTAGCCAGGGAGTGGATCCGCAGATCAACTTTGCCGATATCGATGACATTCGCCGAACCGTTGAGTACTGCAATCAACTACCCGTGCACGAGCGTCATCCCTACGGCGGGGACCTGGTCTACACAGCCTTTTCCGGCTCACATCAAGACGCGATCAATAAAGGACTGCGCTCAATGGAGGCGGATGCGGCTGCCGCCGGAGTTGTGGTGGATGACTTCACCTGGGCTGTCCCGTACCTACCGATAGACCCGAAGGATGTTGGTCGCACCTACGAGGCTGTCATTCGCGTGAATTCACAATCGGGCAAAGGTGGCGTTGCTTACATCATGCGCACCGAGCACCGCCTAGAACTTCCGCGTCGACTACAAATTGAGTTCTCTCATGTGGTGCAGCAGCAGACCGATGACGAAGGTGGCGAGGTTACCGCCGATGCCATGTGGTCTGCCTTCAGCGATGAGTACCTCCCCGATCCGCAGGCAGCCTGGGGACGTTTCGAGCTCATGGCCGTCTCGCAAAATTCCGAGGTTGATGGGGACACCGAGATTGTTGCCGTGATGACCGATCACGCTCGTCAGATCGAACTCAACGGACGAGGTAACGGCCCTATCGCTGCGTTTTGTGATGCGCTCAAGGCGATTGATGTGGATGTTCGCGTCCTTGACTACGCCGAACACGCCATGAGTGCCGGAGGCGATGCGGTAGCAGCCTCGTATTGCGAATGCGCCGTGGGTGACCGGGTGCTGTGGGGCGTGGGAATCGATGCATCGATCACCACGTCATCGCTTAAGGCGATCGTCAGCGCGGTTAATCGATCACTGCGCGCAGCGGACTAGTCGAGATCGGGCCGCACCGCGATCACACAATGTCCACTGCACGACCTGAGTGCGCGCCGATCTTGGTAACGATGGCGTCGAGAACCTCTACCGGGGCAGCGGTATCGATCGTCAACACGATCAAAGCATGGCCACCTGCGTCGTCCCGGCTGACCTGCATGCCACCGATGTTGATGCCCGCCTCTCCCAGCACCTGGCCGACCGTACCCACCATGCCCGGACGATCGTGGTAGCGGAAGAACACCATGTGATCACTGATCGGCACGTCAACGTCAAACGCATCAACCTCGACGAGTTTTTCGACATGGCGAGCACCCGTGACGGTTCCGGCCACACTCACGATGGATCCGTCAGTCTGCGTAAGACGTACCCGAACGAGGTTGCGATGGTCGGGGCTTTCCGAATCCGTGACCAGGGCCACTTCAACCCCACGCTGGGCAGCCAGGACCGGGGCGTTGACGAATGACACCGGGTCGTGGACCAGTCCGGAAAACACGCCCTTCAGCGCAGCCAACTCAACGACCCGAACATCCATATCGGCTACCTCGCCGCGCACCTCAATGTCGATGCGTTCGACCGCACCTTCAATCAGGCCGCTCACCACGTTGCCCAGGTGCTCGGCTAGCGGGAGTAGCGGTCGAATCGGTTCGGCCACCGCGCCACCTTGCACGTTGACGGCATCCGGCACGAGTTCGCCGGCCAGGGCTAATCGCACCGAACGCGCTACGGCGATTCCTGCCTTTTCCTGGGCCTCATCTGTCGATGCACCCAGGTGCGGTGTAGCGACAACATTCTCGAGGCCGAACAGCGGTGAATCGGTGCACGGTTCGCTGGCATAAACATCAAGTCCAGCGCCAGCAACACGCCCCTCAGACATAGCTGTAAACAGTGCCGCTTCATCAATGATGCCGCCGCGCGCAGCATTGATAATGTGCACGGTTGGCTTCACCAAGCGAAGTTGCTCCGCACCAATCAGGTTGACTGTTTCGGGAGTCTTGGGCAGGTGCACGGTGATGAAATCCGACTGCGCCAAGAGCTCATCGAGGGTCACGAGTCGGACACCAATTTGCGCGGCTCGCGCCGGCTGCACGTAAGGGTCATAGGCGATCAGGCGCACGCCAAAGGCACTCAAGCGCTGCGCCACCAGCACACCGATTCGGCCGAGCCCCACAACGCCAACGGTCTTCTCAGTGAGTTCAACCCCGGTGTACTTAGAGCGCTTCCACTGGCCTGCTTTCAGCGCCTCGTTTGCCGGCACGATATTGCGGGCACTGGCCAGCAGAAGTCCCACCGCAAGCTCAGCGGCACTGACAATATTCGACGTCGGAGCGTTGACGACCATGACACCGGCTTGTGTCGCCGCTTTGACGTCTACGTTGTCCAGGCCGACACCGGCTCGGGCCACCACCTTCAAAGAACCAGCCGCCGCCAGCGCCTCAGCGTCAACCTTGGTCGCCGAGCGCACCAAGATCGCATCCACATCCGCTATGGCCGGCAACAGTTGTGCGCGATCGGCACCATCACAATGTCTGATCTCAAAGTCGGGGCCCAACGCCTCGACAGTTGCCGGGGATAGCTCTTCAGCAATCAGGACTACGGGCTTGGGCACAGCACACCTCTCACAGATCACTTCGATGACCAACTCCAGCGAAACGAAAGTCTAGCGACTCACGCTCAGGCCGCCTCGCGCGCTACGGCCCAGGTGCACCTAGGGCTGCGAACCCCGCCCGCGAATCTTCTTGCGCCACGCAGTGAAGGACTGAATGGGCCCAGCGTGGGGCTGGGTGAGCCACGGCCACGGATGCACACGGGTGATGTCTAGGACCCCGGCACGCCCGCGCCAGCCGGGTACCGGGGCGAAGGTCGTGGCGACGGGCTCGTTGAGCCACTGTGCGTTCGGGTCCCCTCGCCACACGTGCAATTCCCGCCGGCCACTCAAGTCAGCCAAGCACTCCGCGAGAAACCGTGCGCGGTTGGGCGATAGGCGTAGCCGTCGCAGAAGCGGCACATCCCACATGAAATGAACGGGCAGATCAGGGTGGGCCGACATCGCTGGGTCATCATCACCGAGTGATTCGGCCGTGATCCAAACGGCCTTAGGTTCTCGGGCATCGACCATCCGCGTCGCCGTTGGGCCCATCGTGTGCCCAAGATCAAAATCCTGGCGCAAGCGAGGGTCAACATCGTCTCGGACAATCGCATCGCGATCATCCGGCCACTGCTCAATCGGGCAGGCGCTTTCCCACGCGCAAGTCCGACACAACTGGGGCGCACGCTTCTTGACCTGCCATTGAGAAAACCCGTAGGGCTTGCCAGTGAGAGCACCAGCGGTCCACTGCCAGCCGATGCGATTAGCCGCTCGCGAACCATCGAGCAATTGGGCGAAAAACAAATCCTCGCCCCGGCGCCAGTCCCAACCTAAACGCACGCTCCAATGCGAGGCCAGCCACATGCGCTGCTGATTGGTCAGCCAACCGGTCTCCTGCAATTCAGCCACCGCCTGATCGACGCAGGCCATACCCTCAGGCCAGCCATCCGACGCACCCACCGCCTGGTCTGGGAGTCGATATCGCATCGCATCACCCGTGGCGGTGCCCATCCTGGCGTAGAAATGCCGGGAGTACTCCTGCCAAAGGAGTTCTTGGCGAAAGGAAACCCGGTCTTGCTCGGACGCATCAGCGCACGACTGCCACACACGCTCGAGGGTGAGAAGCCCGTGGCGAATATATGGCGATAGTCGAGTCGCTCCGCGGCGATTCACAGGCAGCACTTCATTGCGAAAACGGGCGTAGCCGGTCAGCGACGTCAGCGCTAATGCTTGATCGGCAGCTTCCTGACCACCTCGTATCGGTTGCTGATCAACAGCTGAGGGTGGCGCATCCGGCCTCGCCAAGGGCCGGTCACTCTCGTGCTGAAAAAGATCACCCAGGTGCTCGGCTACCCAGTCGATGGCGGAGTCGAGGGATGGTGTCGGCAGATGCCGTTGATCCATGCCATATGCCATAGCCATGAGCCTATTTGCGATCGGGCGATTCCTCGCGACGAAGTTCGACCGCAAAGTCACCCTTGGTCGTCGAACCCTCCACGACCCTGCCACCTTGGCGCATCGTCACGAGCCCGCGAGCACTCAATCGTCGAACTGAACGTCGAACCTTCTCGCGAACGCTGGCGGCTGTTGTTAGGCCCGCGCTCACCACATGATCGTCGATGGATGTCATCGACTCGACTTGCTGGCGAGGTTGTGCAGCCAGGAACGCCAAGACGCAGTCGTCTAGCGCCCCATCAGCCCGCGTGCTTCCGGCGCGACAAGACCGCGAGCAGTAGCGCACGTTTTCCCAGTCCTTGGCCCACTTCTTGCGCCAGGTGATGAGCCGTCCGCATCGCAAACAGGACTTGCTGGCAGGCACAGACGAACCGGCGCCCATCGACTCGCGCTAGCGCGCCGCGGTGCCCTCAACGTAGTCGTCATCACCGGTATCAATCCAGCTCATCAGCCCACGCAACTCACGGCCGACGATTTCGATGGGGTGCTGCTCCGCCTCAGCCCGCATCTGCTTGAACTCCGGTGCTCCAGCGTGCTGATCGGCCATGAACCGCTCAGCGAAGGCACCGCTTTGAATATCAGCGAGCACCGCCTTCATGTTTTCCTTCACGCGGTCATCGACGACCCGCGGTCCAGACACGTAATCGCCGTATTCGGCGGTGTCCGACACACTCCAGCGCTGCTTGGCGATGCCGCCCTCGTACATCAGATCAACGATGAGTTTCAACTCATGGAGGCACTCGAAATACGCCACCTCAGGTTGATAGCCAGCTTCGACAAGCGTCTCGAAACCCTTCATGACCAGGGCGGATGCGCCACCGCACAAAATAGCCTGCTCACCAAACAGATCGGTTTCGGTCTCCTCGGTGAACGTCGTCTTGATGCCACCGGCTCGCAGGGCACCGATCGCACCTGCGTAGGAGAGCGCAAGGGGCCACGCTTGACCGCTGGCATCCTGCTCGACGGCCACGATCGCAGGCACTCCTCGACCAGCAACGTATTCGCGGCGCACCAGATGGCCAGGACCCTTGGGAGCCACCATGCACACGTCTACGAACGTTGGTGGCGTGATGTAACCGAATCGAATATTGAATCCATGGGCGAAGAAAAGAGCGTCGCCCTCCTGCAGATTCGCCTCGACGGACTCGGTGTAGAGACGCTGCTGGACCGGATCGGGCACGGTCATCATGATCAGGTCTGCTTCAGCGGCAGCGGTGGCAGGATCCACGACGCGCAGGCCCTCATCCTCAGCCCGTGCCCGACTCTTGGAGCCCTCGGGCAATCCGACCCGCACGTCAACGCCGGAATCGCGCAGATTCAGTGCGTGCGCATGGCCTTGGCTGCCATAGCCGAGAACGGCCACGACCCTGTTGGTGATGATCGAAAGATCGGCATCGGACTCATAAAACAACTCGGCCACGGGTACTCCTTAGTCTGATTGGTCTTCGGCAGATTAGCGTGCGCTCAAGCGCCGCGTTCGACGGGTCGCAAATTGCGATCGGTCATGGAGCGCCCACCGCGCGACAGGGCCACCACACCCGACTGCACGAGTTCTTTGATGCCGTACTGCTCAAGGGATCGCAGCAGGGCAGTGAGTTTGTCATTTTTGCCCGTTGCTTCAATCGTTACTGCGTCAAGGGCGACGTCGACGATTTTTGCCCGGAAGAGCTGAGCAATCTCAAGGATCTGAGATCGCGTGTGACTGTCGGCCTTGACCTTGATCAAGATGATCTGTCGTTGCACAGCCGAGTCTTCGTCGAGTTCAACGATCTTCAACACGTTGATGAGCTTGTTCAACTGTTTGGTGACCTGCTCGAGGGGTAACGACTCGACCGTCACGACCAACGTGATGCGTGAGATCTCTGGAGTCTCGGTCGGTCCAACCGCGAGCGATTCAATATTGAACCCACGACGGGAAAACAGGCTGGAGACGCGGGCCAGAACCCCCGGCTTGTCCTCGACCAATACAGACAGCGTGTGCCGACTCATCTCAATCCTCTCTTTCCCACTTCGGCGCCATTTCACGCGCCATCAGAATGTCGTCATTGCTGGTGCCAGCGGCAACCATGGGCCACACCATCGCATCTTTGTGGACGACAAAATCGATGACGACCGGAGCGTCGTTGAGCGCCAGAGCTTTCTCGATCGTGACGTCGATCTGGTCGGGGCTATCGCACTGGAGGCCGTAGCAACCGTAGGCTTCAGCAAGCTTGACGAAGTCGGGGAACCGATGAGAGTGCAGATCAGTTTCGGAATACCGCTCGTTGTAGAAGAGCGTCTGCCATTGGCGCACCATTCCCAAGCTCGAGTTGTTGATCAGGGCCACCTTGATGGGGATATTGTTGATAGTGCACGTTGCCAATTCTTGATTGGTCATTTGGAAACATCCATCACCGTCAATTGCCCACACAGTCGTGTCCGGAAGACCCACCTTGGCACCCATGGCAGCCGGCACGGAGTAACCCATCGTGCCCAGGCCCCCAGAGTTCAACCAGGTGCGGGGGTTTTCATAGTCAATGAACTGGGCTGCCCACATTTGATGCTGACCAACCCCGGAGGCGAAAACAGACTCAGGGCCCGAAAGTTTACCCAGGCGCTCAATCACCAACTGTGGTGAAAGGGAGCCGTCATCAGGCAGGTCATAGCCCAACGGGTACACGGTCTTCCAATGGCTCAACGTTGCCCACCATGCCTCGTAGTCGCCACGACGACCCGCTGCATACTCATCGGCCAAGGCCACCAGCAACTCGTCCATGAACTCACCCACATCGCCCACGATGGGTACATCGGCATATCGATTCTTGGAGATCTCAGCGGGGTCGATGTCTACGTGAATCACCGATGCGTCGGGTGCAAAGGAAGCCAAAGTGCCGGTCACCCGGTCATCAAAGCGCGCCCCGAGAGTGATCAACAGATCCGATTTTTGGAGGGCCCCCACAGCACTCACGGTGCCGTGCATGCCGGGCATGCCCAGGTGTTGAGGGTGTGAATCGGGAAACGCGCCGCGAGCCATCAGCGTCGTGACGACAGGAATTCCTGTCATCTCGGCCAGTCGCCGCAATTGCGGGGCTGCGTTGGCGCGGATAACACCACCACCCACGTATAGGACCGGGCGACGCGCGCCCACGATCAAGCGGGCCGCTTCACGCACCTGCTTGGCGTGGGGCTTGGTCACGGGGTGGTAGCCCGGTAGGTCTATCGACTCAGGCCAGCGAAAGGTCGTCATAGCCTGGAGAGCATCCTTGGAAATATCAACCAACACCGGGCCAGGACGACCAGTGCTGGCCAGGTGAAATGCCTCGGCGATCGCGCGTGGAATCTCGGCCGGATCAGTGACCAGGAAATTGTGTTTAGTGATGGGCATCGTGATGCCGCGAATATCAGCTTCCTGAAAAGCGTCGGTGCCAATCGCAGATGAGGGCACCTGACCGGTGATGGCCACCATCGGCACCGAATCCATGTGCGCATCGGCGATCGGAGTCACCAGATTGGTTGCACCGGGGCCAGAGGTTGCCATGCACACGCCGACGCGACCGGTGGCCGCGGCGTAGCCTTCGGCTGCATGCCCGGCCGCTTGCTCGTGGCGAACCAGCACGTGACGCACTTTCTTCGAATCCATCAGCGGGTCATACGCGGGCAGGATCGCCCCACCGGGAATACCGAATACGACATCGACATCGGCGTATTCGAGCGCCCGAATGAGGCTCGCTGCGCCGGTGAGTTGACCGGTAGTCGGGGAAGACTGAGGCTGGGTCATGGTCGTTATCGCTTTCTGACTACGTAGCTGGCGGGACGGGCTCTGTCAGTGGTGCATCCTGGCTGAAACAACAAACCCCCCGACCCGGATGGGCTCGGAGGGTGCGCGCGGGGTGAGTAATGGGCTCAGCCAGCGCGCTCACTAACTACAATGACAGGACGGCTGCAGACGGTCATCGTGAACATGGCCCTACCGTACCGCATGATTGCCCCTACCGACTCCCCACTAGTCGCAAACGGCCCCTTTCGAGGCTGATCCGACGAGCTTGGTGTACTTCGCCAGCACTCCGCGGGTGTAGCGCGGCGGCAGCGGCACGAACTGCTCGGCCCTGCGGGTGAGTTCTTCGGAGTCAACCAATAGGTCAAGCTGGCGGGTCGTCAGGTCGATACTGATCCGGTCGCCGTCACGGATCAATGCGATTGGTCCACCGTCTGTCGCCTCCGGTGCCACATGCCCCACACAGAGCCCGGTGGTTCCGCCGGAAAATCGACCATCGGTGATCAGCAGGACATCCTTCCCGAGTCCGGCGCCCTTGATGGCCCCGGTCACCATGAGCATCTCGCGCATACCCGGGCCTCCCTTGGGCCCCTCGTATCGAATGACTACTACGTCGCCGGCTGCAATGGTGCCATCCTCGACCGCAGCCATCGCGGCTTGTTCGCGCTCGAAAACCCGAGCCCTACCCTCAAACTGCTGAACGGGCACGCCAGCGTTCTTGACCACCGCCCCCTCGGGTGCGAGGGTGCCACGCAACATCGTGATGCCTCCGTGGGTATCCAGCGGACTCGCCGCGGCCCGCAGGATGTCTCCGTCTGGGTCGGGCGGGTCGATGTCTGCAAGATTTTCAGCGACCGTACGACCGGTTACGGTCAAACAGTCTCCATGCAGCAATCCCGCGTCAAGCAGAGCTCGCATGACTACCGGTACACCACCGACGCGATCTACATCACTCATGACGTAGCGCCCAAAAGGCTTGACATCAGCCAACAACGGAACACGCGAGCCGATCCTATGGAAATCATCCATCGCTAACTCAACGTGCGCCTCGTGGGCGATCGCAAGCAGGTGCAACACGGCATTCGTCGAGCCACCGAAAGCCATCAACACAGCGATGGCGTTCTCTAACGCCTGCTTGGTGATGATGTCCCGCGTCGTGATGCCCTGTCGGATCAGTTCGACGACAGCCTCACCAGACCGTCGCGCTGACACATCGCGTCGACGGTCAACCGCAGGCGGTGCGGCCGAACCTGGGAGCGACATGCCCATTGCCTCAGCAGCGCTAGCCATGGTGTTGGCCGTATACATGCCGCCACAAGCGCCCTCCCCGGGGCAGATCGCACGCTCAATGCGATCGACATCCTCGCGACTCATCAACCCTCGCGAGCAGGCACCTACTGCCTCGAATGCGTCGATGATCGTCACGTCGCGGTTGCTGCCGTCAGAAAGGGTCACATTGCCCGGCAGGATTGAGCCGGCATAGACGAACACGCTCGCCAAGTCCAACCGAGCAGAGGCCATGAGCATGCCGGGCAGGCTCTTATCGCAACCAGCGAACGTGACCATGCCATCGAGCCGCTCGGCCTGCATCACCGCCTCGACAGAGTCCGCGATGATCTCGCGACTGACCAGTGAGAAATGCATGCCTTCATGGCCCATAGAAATGCCATCGGATACCGAAATCGTGCCGAACTGCATGGGAAATCCGCCCGCGGCGTGAACTCCCTCTTTGGCCGCAAGCGACAAACGGTCAAGGGATAAGTTGCACGGGGTGATCTCATTCCACGACGATGCAATGCCAATCTGCGGCTTGACGAAGTCATCATCACTCATGCCCACCGCTCGGAGCATTCCGCGGGCGGCGCTTCGTTCTAGGCCATCGGTGACGTCGCGACTGCGGGGCTTGAGATCCGGAGCATCAGGCATATCGCCACTCTAGGACACCACGACAGACACGAGCGGCCGACCTGACTGCCATCGACGAATCTGATCGAGAACGAGGGCACTCATCCTCGGCACGAACGCTGAACTGTTACCGCCCACGTGCGGGCTAATGAGCACGCCTGGTGTCGACCAGAGTGGGTGATCGGGTGGCAACGGTTCTGGATCGGTGACGTCGAGGACTGCCTGAATTCGCCCCGACCTCGTCGCCTCCACCAGCGCATCCGTGTTCACGACAGGTCCGCGGGCTCCGTTGACCAGTACGGCACCGGATTTCATTCGGTCAAGGAAAGCCGAATCCACAAGCCCACGTGTCTGGTCGGTCAGCGGAACAGTGAGTATTACAACATCGGCGGACGGCAGTAAGCGATCAATCGCGGTCCAGTCGTGAACGCCCGATCGTGCGCGTCGCGCCACGGCCGAGATCTGTACCTCAAACCCTGACAGTCGTGCCGCCACAGCCTGACCTACGCCACCAAAACCAACTATCAATACGTGTTTATCAGCAAGTGATTCAAATCGATCAAACATCCACGTGCCCGTGGTCATTGCCCGCGCCATGTCGTCGACGTGACGCAATCGGGCAATAAGCATGCCCACGAGCAATTCGGCTGTGCTCGCATCGTGTACGCCCCCTGCATTGCACAAAGTCACGCCCGCGGGGACATGTCCAATCGCATGATCAAAGCCAGCTGTCGGTAACTGGCATACCTGCAATCGGGGCATCTGCGACATCACTGAAAACTCACTGGTCGGACCAAGATAAGCCGGCACATAGAATGTGACTTCGGCTAGATCAGATACCGACACGTCGCTGATTTGATCGCAGGTGATCAACGGTTCTACGACGTCATCGGCCGACAGGCAGGCCTGGGCAAGTTCGCTGGGCAGCACGATCACAGGGCCTACTCAATCATTTCTGGCATAACTGCTGCGCCGAGGCATACTGGAAATATGTCTATGAAGCCACGTTGGGTAGTCACCCTGATCGCTGCCGCATCGCTATCCCTCGCCGCCTGCGGCCAGGGCGGCACGCCAGCAGCAACACCAACGCCGGTCCCAGTCGACCAACCGCCAGCTGAGGTCGCGCTGGCCGGAGTGGTTCAAACAGACCTGGCCGCGCCGTGGGCGGTGGCCTTCACCCCCGATGGCGGCGCCCTCATTACCGAGCGCGATACCGGCCTCGTGCGATACCGATCCGGACAGGGCGAGATCACCGATCTGGGCGTGGTGCCCGAGGTCGTCGCCGAAGGCGAGGGCGGTCTCTTGGGTATTACCTTGGATCCCCGAAACCCCGACATCATGTTCGTCTACATCACCGCGGCAAGCGATAACCGAATTTTGCGAATGCCCTGGTCAACGGTGGGGCTTGGTGACGCCACCGTCATCCTTGATGGCATCGAAAAGGCCACCTTTCACAACGGCGGCAGAATCATCATCGGGCCAGACGGTCACCTTTACGTCGGCACCGGCGATGCCGGTGAGCCAGATATTGCCCAGGATCCAACACGCCTGGCCGGAAAAGTGTTGCGAGTAACGACCGACGGGGAGGTTCCACCCGGCAACCCGATCTCTGATTCGCCAGTGTGGACACTTGGTCATCGCAATGTTCAAGGGCTCGCCTTTGATGCCCAAGGCCAACTATGGGCAAGTGAATTCGGCACCTCCATCGCCGATGAACTCAATGTCTTGACAGCCGGAGGCAACTACGGATGGCCAATACATGAAGGTGCCGCACAAGCACCGGGATTCATCGATCCGGTCGCCCAATGGTCGCCCACGTCACTCGCCTCTCCTAGCGGAATCGCCATTACGACTGACGCGTCGCCTGCTGTCTACGTCGCCTCTTTGCGAGGCGAGGTGCTATGGCAGGTGCCCATTCAAGACGGTCGGGCCGGTGAACCGCGTGCTGTTGAGCTGGGTGATCTAGGACGCTTGCGAACCGTTGATGTCACGCCGCAGGGGAGTCTGTGGCTGACTACCAATAACACAGATGGACGGGGAGAACCGCGGCCCACCGATGACCGAATCGTGGAACTAAAGCTGACTAATTCCTAGGCCTGGTCTATTGCTCCACAACTCGAGCCAAAATCAACTCGCGGACTTTGCCGGCGTCTGCACGCCCGCCCGTTGCTTTCATGACCGCTCCCACGATTGCTCCCGCGGCTGCCACCTTGCCGCCACGGATCTTTTGGGCGACATCCGGCTGAGCGGCAAGCGCATCATCAATGGCAGAAATGAGCGCACCGTCATCTGACACAACGCCCAAACCGCGCGCTTCCACCACCGCGTCGACGCCACCTTCGCCGTTGGCGACTCCGTCAAAAACTTGCCGAGCCAGTTGATCATTCAGTGAGCCATCACTGATCAGCTGCTCCACGCGGGCGATATCCGCTGAGGTCACGGCCAAATCAGCAGGTGCTACGCCACGCTCATTTGCTTGCCGCAGGAGTTCCCCCGCCCACCACTTGCGCGCGGCATCGGGTGTCACGCCGTCATTGACGGCACTCTCCACGATGCCCAAGACACCAGCATTCACTAGAGATTCCATCTCGAGCGGCGAGATCTGCCAAGTATCTGCGAGGCGTGCCCGTCGGAGCGATGGTTGCTCGGGGATCGTCCCGCGCAGTTCCTCGACCCACGCGGGATCGGGCGCGATGGGCACCAAATCAGGCTCGGGAAAGTATCGGTAATCCTCTGCCTCCTCCTTAGACCGACCGGAGGTAGTCGTACCCGTGTCTTCGTGGAAGTGCCGCGTTTCTTGTCGAATCACTCCCCCTCCATCTAGTACCGCCGCCTGACGTTCCACCTCGCTGCGAACAGCGCGCTCCACCGAACGCAGTGAATTGACATTCTTAGTTTCGGTTCGAGTGCCCCAGGGTTCGCCACTGCGATGCAGCGAGACGTTGGCATCGCAACGCAGTGAGCCCTCCTCCATCTTCACATCCGACACGCCTAGGTCGCGCATAATGTCGCGAAGTTCAGCGACGTAGGCCTTAGCAACGGCTGGCGCCAATGCTCGCGTTCCCGTCACGGGTTTGGTCACGATTTCTACCAGCGGAATCCCGGCTCGGTTGTAGTCCACCAGCGAATAGTCCGCGCCGTGAATACGCCCGGTGGCCCCACCTGCATGCGTGAGTTTGCCGGTGTCTTCCTCGAGGTGTACCCGTTCAATTTCGACGCGCACAGTTTCGCTGCCGCCATCGTCGAGCGGTACTACAACGTCCAACCACCCATCCACACAGATCGGCTCGTCGTACTGGCTGATCTGAAAGTTCTTGGGCATGTCCGGGTAGAAATAGTTTTTGCGCGCCATCCGACACCAAGTAGCGATCGAACAGTGCAGCGCTAAGCCCATCCGAATGATCGACTCAACAGCGACCTCATTAATGACCGGCATCGCGCCGGGTAGCGCCAGACACACCGGACACACATGCGTATTGGGGTCGGCCCCGAAGGAGGCTGAACACGAGCAAAACATCTTCGAATTCGTGCCCAGTTCGACATGCACTTCAAGACCGATGACGGGGTCGTATCGGGTCAGCGCTTCGTCGAAACTGACTTTGGTGAGGCCCTTGGCCGCGGTGGAATCGGTCATAGTGCGGGTGCCTCTTCAATCAGTAGATGACCCCAGCGGTCGAATAACGCCCCTTCTAATGCGGCCCCCACCAGATACAGCCGATCATCGGCCATCGGTGGCGCCATCACCTGCAACCCCACCGGTAACCCGTCGGCCTCACTCAGCCCAACGGGCAAAGACAATGCGCAGTTGCCAGCGAGGTTGACCGGGATCGTTGCGATGTCGTTGAGATACATCGCAAGCGGGTCGTCCACCTTTTCGCCCAATCGAAAAGCAGTCGTGGGCGTAGTCGGCGAAATCAGCACGTCAACCTGCTCGAAGGCCCGCGTGAAATCTTGAATAATCAGCGTACGCACCTTCTGCGCCTGACCGTAGTAAGCATCGTAATAACCACTAGACAGCGCGTACGTGCCGAGCATTATGCGCCGTTTAACCTCCGGCCCGAAACCAGCTTCGCGAGTCTCCGACATCACCGATTCGACTCCACCATCCACCTCATCGTTAACTCGCAGGCCGTAACGCATTCCGTCGAACCGCGCGAGGTTACTCGAGCACTCACTTGGCAAAATAAGGTAGTAGGCGCCCAAGGCATAATCGAAATGCGGACAGTCAACTTCAACGACCTCCGCACCCAAATGCGTCAAGATCTCAACCGCTTCGGCGAAACGTTGCCGAACCCCCGGCTGATAGCCGTCTCCGGTCAATTGCTTCACCAATCCGATGCGTAACCCACGCACATCAGCCTTCATCGCGGCACCCACGACATCGGGCACCGGACTCGGGATGGACGTCGAATCGCGTGGATCATGCCCGCCCATGATCGAGTGCAGGTAAGCCGCATCCAAGACGGTTCGGGCACACGGGCCTGCTTGATCCAGGCTGCTAGCCAGGGCAACGAGGCCGTAGCGAGAGACTCCGCCGTATGTGGGCTTGACGCCGACCGTTCCGGTGACTGAAGCCGGCTGACGAATAGACCCGCCGGTGTCGGTGCCGACCGCTAGCGGCGCTTCAAAGGCCGCCACGGCAGCAGCCGAGCCGCCACCTGAACCACCAGGAATCCGGTCGAGATCCCACGGATTTCGGGTCGGGCCGTATGCCGAGTACTCAGTGGAGGAGCCCATCGCGAACTCATCCATATTTGTCTTGCCCAAAATCACGACATCGGCATCGCGCAAGCGCTCAACAATGGTGGCGTCATAGGGGGCGATCCACCCCTCCAAGATGCGCGATCCACAGGTGGTCGGGACACCCTTCATTGCGACAATGTCTTTCAGGGCTAGCGGAACACCGGCTAGCGGCCCAAGCTGTTGGCCAGACGCATGTTTGGCATCCACCGCATCCGCCTGAGCAAGAGCCTCGTCGGCACCCACGTGAAGAAACGCGTGGACACGGTCATCTACCTGCGCGATCCGGTCCAGATGCGCCTGGGTCACCTCCCGCGCCGTCACCTCGCCGGCCTGGATCGCCTCGGCTAGCACTCGAGCGGATTGACGAACCAGATCGGATCCCATCGACGTCACGTTCGGTTACTCCTCATCCAAAATCCGCGGAACCCGAAAGCGATCGTCCTCAATCGCCGGTGCTGCTGCCAACGCCTCATCTCGCGAGAGCCCCAGCTTTGCGATGTCGGGGCGAGTCACATTCACCAGGGGCAACGGATGCGAGGTCGGTTGAATATCGTCGGCGGCCACCTCACCAACGCTGGCCACCGACGTCAAAATCACATCAAGTTGCTGGGCGTAGTGATCAAGTTCGTCGTCGCGCAGACGCAGGCGCGCCAATCGCGCAAGGTGAGCGACCTCGTCTTTCGATATGGCAGCCATGATCGCCATCCTAGGGAGCGGCGGCACCAGCGACGTAAGCCAGTGCCGCCTGCGCTCCTTCGGTCAGCAGTACCGCGAATCCATCGCCGTCAAGGACTGGCACCCCCAGCGCATCGGCCTTCACCCGCTTGCTGCTCGGTTTACCGGAGCTGCTGGCCCCAACGATCAAGAAGTCAGTTCGCTTAGACACCGAACCCGTCACGACTCCCCCACGCTGTTGAACCGCATCAGCCGCCGAATCTCGCGTGTAACCATCTAGAGAGCCAGTAATGACCACGCTCACTCCCTGCAACGGGCCATCCATTGATCGTGAGATGTCTTGACTCATGTGAACCCCGGCGTCTGTCCACTTCTGCACGATCTGTTCATGCCACTCGACGGCAAACCACGCTTGAATCGACTCAGCGATCACAACCCCGACCCCCTCCACCGCGGACAGCGTGTCTAGATCTGCCCCAGCGATGTCGGCGATGCTGGCGAAGTTCTCCGCAAGAGCCCGCGCCGCGATAGGCCCAACATGTCGGATCGACAACGCGACAAGCACCCGCCACAGCGGCTGCTTTTTCGCTAACTCCAGTTGTGCCAGAAACCCTTTGGCGTTGTCACCAAGGACACGTGCGCTCGGGTCAGCCGGATCAACCCGGGTGAAATACGAACAACTCAGCAGATCGTCCGCGGTCAGACTGAACAAGTCTCCTTCGTCGTGCACGAGGCCGCAATCAAGGAGGGCCTGCGCGGACTTTGCACCGAGCCCTTCGATATCCATGGCTCCTCGACTGCCCACGTGAAAAATCCGCTCGCGCAACTGTGCGGGGCATCCTTGAGCATTAGGGCAGCGCAAATCCACATCACCCTCACGCTGTTGGCCAAGTCGCGTACCGCATTCGGGACATCGCGTGGGCATGACGAAGGTGCGCTCTGAGCCGTCGCGGTCTTCCACAACCGGGCCCAGAACCTCGGGAATGACGTCTCCAGCCTTGCGCAGGAAGACCATGTCCCCTATCAACACCCCCTTGCGCATTACCTCGGTCGCGTTATGGAGCGTGGCCATCGACACGGTCGAACCAGCAACGCGTTTGGGTTCCAAAACCGCAAAGGGAGTCACCCGCCCGGTCCGCCCGACGCTCACCTCAATGTCAAGTAATCGCGTTCGCACGACCTCGGGCGGATACTTGTAGGCAATTGCCCATCTAGGAGCACGAGCCGTTGACCCTAATTGTTGTTGCAATCCAAGGTCATCGACCTTGATGACGACTCCATCTATCTCATGATCAACAGCATGGCGATTCTCGCCGAAATATCTGATGTACTCCCTCGCACCCACCAAACCTGACACAACCTGGGTGCGATCGCTCACGGGCAGTCCCAACCGAGCCAGCGCGCCATAAGCCTCACTCTGCCGGGTCAGGGAGAGCCCGGTGTGGACACCAATGCCATGAACCACCAGACGCAAAGCGCTCAGCCTCAGTTTGGCAAAGGACAGTTCGGCCCGAAGCCGTTCGACGCGAGCCATATCGCGGGGCGAATCGGTTGAACGAGATTCCACTGCAGCTAGGTCCTGTTCGCGCCGGTCCACGCGTTGACGCAGGGTACCCGCAGCTGCATTGCGGGGATTGGCGAAAGGAGATCCGCCCGCAGCCAACTGCTCAGCATTTATCTGCTCGAAAGCGACCAGCGGAAAATACACCTCGCCACGAACCTCAATGATGTCAATCGGCTCATCGGTGATGAGCTGCGTAGGAATGGCCGGAATCATGCGTGCGTTGTGAGTGACGTCTTCGCCAACTCGACCATCGCCGCGCGTGGCAACCGTTCGCAGTTGACCGTGCGCATACACCATATCGACGGCCAAGCCATCAACCTTCAACTCACATAGCAATGGCATGCCCTCGTTACCATCACGCGTCACTCGATGCCACCAGGCTTCAAGTTCAGACTCATCAAAAGCATTGTCCAGGCTCAGCATCCGTTCTAAGTGCGTCACCGGGTCAAACATCTCGCTCTGATAGCCGCCGACCGTTTGCGTGGGGGATTCCCCAGAGATCAACTCCGGAAACGCCTGCTCCAACTGGCGCAACTGCACGAAAGCCAGGTCGTATTCGTCATCGGAAATCGTGGGCCGGTCATGTTGGTAGTACCGCGTGCGGGCCTGTGTGATCAGGTCTACCAGATCCGCCCAGCGCTGTCGTTCATGATTGGGCACGGTCACTGGTCGCGACTCCCTCCGGATGAACCACCATCACCGGCGGTTTCATCACGCAATAGTCGCCCGGCGTGGCGCAATGCCGCAAGGGTCTGGCGAACAGCCACCTCAGATTGACTGGCCAATCCGCATGCTGGTGTCAGTACCACCTGGGGTCCGACGGTTCCGGTATCAAAACCCCATTGCTGTATTAGACGTTGAATGTTGCGAGCGACCGCTGTCGCAGTGGAAGAGGGCTGATCGCCGGTGACGACTGGGATCGACACGGGAGCCTTCGTGTCAATGGCGCCCAGGAACAAGGTCCCACCTGAGTCGAGCGTCTGGGCCAAATCATCATGCATCGCCGGGTGGGCCTGACCGAGGTCTACTGCCACCGCATCAGCGCCACTGGCCCGAGCCAGCGCCACCGGTGCGTTCGGGGCACAACAATGAACTACGACCGACGCATCGTGATCGTGGATCGCGGAAACGAGCGCTTCCAACTGGGCTTGTACTCGAGGCGCATCGATGGCTCGGTAGGTGGCTAACCCGCTAGCTGTGCGAATGCGAGCTGCGATGACCGCGGGCAGTAGAGGTTCGTCAATCTGCACCCACACCTTCGCGTCCGGAAGCCGACGTTTGATGTCGGCCATGTGCGTCAACACTGCATCAACCAGCACCTGACCCAAATCCGCGCAAAACGCATGATCGCGTAAGGCCCGCTCGCCGTTACGCATGTCAATGGAGGCGGCCATGGTCCATGCCCCGCACACTTGGAGTTTTACGTGATTGGCGCCAAAAAAATGATGCTGGGCAGAATCGCAGTCTTCACCGAGCCACGATTGAGCCCGGCGCATCACGCGACCGGGCTGGTCGCATAGTCGCCATCCCGACGGAGTTGTTTCGATGGCGAAAGCGCTGGATATCTGGCACAGCAGACCCGCTGTTCGACCGATCATGTCAGCCCCGGGGCCGCGTCCGGGTAACTCAGCGATGTGCGGAAGGTCGGGAAGTTCACCTGAGATTATGCGCGTTTGCTCATCGACCTCAACTCCGGGCATCGACCCAATACCCGTTGCCGCATAAGCCATTATGCGGCAGTATGTTCGATCGTAGCGGAACCGATAACGCGGCTTCCGTCGTACATCACGACCGCCTGCCCCGTGGCAACGCCACGGATTGTCTCGTGTAGGTCTACGTGCAAATCCCCATTCACCACATATGCGGTGGCCGGCACCGGATCGCCATGTGCACGCACCTGAGCCTGCCCGGAAAACTCGCCGTCCGGCGCCGTTCCACACCACCGCAGATTGCGTCCGCGTAGATGCCGAATACCGAGCAGTTCCGCCGCACCCACCAACACCGTGTTGTTACTAATGTCGGTATCAACCACGTATCGACGCTCACCCGGTGCGGGCTGCGTCGTGAGGTTGAGTCCTCGACGCTGACCAACTGTGTACGAATACGCCCCTTGATGGGTTCCGATCTTCGCGCCGCTGTCGGCATCCACGATGTCGCCGGGTCGCTCGCCGAGCTTGTCGTGCAGCCACGCGGTCGTATCACCGTCAGGGATGAAGCAAATATCGTGACTGTCGGGTTTATCCGCGACTAATAAGCCTCTGGCGCGGGCCTCTTCTCGCACCTGCGACTTAAGAGTGTCCCCTAACGGAAAGAGCGCGGATGACAATTGCGGTGGCGTCAGCACACCTAGCACGTAGGACTGATCCTTGTCGGGATCGACAGCTCGGTGTAACTGAGGACCTGCGGACGATTGCGTGACCTGGGCATAGTGCCCGGTGCACACGGCATCGAAGCCCAATGCCCACGCCCGCTCCAGGACGGCCGCGAACTTGATTTTCTCATTGCAACGCAGGCAAGGGTTTGGCGTGTTTCCGCGCTCATATTCCGCGATGAAGTCCCCCATAACGTCGCGCTCGAACTCCTCGTGCATGTCCCACACGTAGTAGGGAATGCCCAGAACATCGGCGACTCGACGCGCATCGCGTGCATCATCGGGCGAGCAACAGCCGCGTGATCCAGCGTGATGGCCAACCTTGGCTAGCGCCAGATGAACTCCGACCACCTCATGACCGTCATCAACCGCTCGAGCGGCAGCCACCGCCGAATCAACGCCGCCCGATAACGCAGCAATGACGCGCTTGGTCACGACCGCATCGCTATCCGCGGGCTACCCGCTCTGCGGGCGCGCTCGACAGCCGCTGGTAAGGCCGCCACCAAGGCATCGACATCAGCTTCGGTTGAGTTGCGGCCCAATGAAAAACGTAAGGTGCCACGCGCTGCGCCGCCATCAACGCCCATGGCCAGAAGTACATGTGACGGTTCGGGCACGCCTGACGTGCACGCTGAGCCGGTTGAACATTCGATGCCGGCTGCGTCTAGCAGCATCAACAACGCATCACCTTCACAGTCGGCGAAACTGATCGCAACGTTTCCAGGGAGCCGCTGTGTGGCATCAATACCCGGATCACCCTGCAACACAGCGCCTTGAATTGTCGCGCAGACCCGGTCGACCAGTGATAGACGCAATGTAATGAGGCGCTCACGCAGATGCGCCTGTTCGGCGACCGCAAGGTCAAGCGCCACCGCGAACGCCGACACCGAGGCCGCATCGAGCGTGCCGGAACGCAAATCACGTTCCTGCCCACCACCATGCAAGAGCGGATCGATACGGGCATCGCGATCCACGATCAACGCTCCCACGCCCACCGGACCTCCGAGCTTGTGTCCACTCACGGTCGCTGCGGTCAGTCCGGGAATGCCCATATTGACCGGGAGCATCCCGATTGCCTGAACTGCATCGGTATGGAAGGGAACTCCTACGGCTTCGCAGCGAGCCGCTATCTCAGCGACCGGCTGCACGGTTCCGATTTCGTTATTCGCCCACATCACTGTGCAGAGCGCATTGTCTGAATCGGCCAGTAAGCGGGTGAGGTCGTCTACGTCCACACGACCCCACTCATCAACGGCCGGTTCATGAATCACAAATCCCTGTGCCTTGGCTAACCAGTCGGTTGGATCAAGCACGGCATGATGCTCAATCGGCGACCGAATAATGGTTCGGCCACCCTGGGCCGCCCACGCTAGCCCCTTGACGGCCAGATTATTCGCCTCGGTACCTCCAGCTGTAAAGACCACCTCACTGGGTCTCACCTGCAGAGACTGAGCGATCTGCTCGCGCGCTTCCTCGACAATACGGCGCGCGCGGCGCCCTCCCGCATGGAGTGAGGACGGGTTGCCTCGCACCTGGCTTGCATCTAGCCATGCCTGCTGGGCCTCCGGCCTCATGGGCGTGGTGGCAGCGTGGTCCAGGTAGACGCGAGGAGCGTTCACAGAGGTGATCGTAACGAGTGGCACACGAGACGCGGTGAGGCGCCAGTCAGGCCTTCCGCTTTTCAATCTCCTCGGTCAATTGCGGGACCACTGAAAAAAGGTCGCCGACCACTCCGAAATCCGCAAGTTCGAAGATCGGTGCTTCGGGATCCTTGTTCACGACCACGACGGTCTTCGACGTCTGCATTCCCGCTCGGTGCTGAATGGCTCCGCTGATCCCATTAGCGATGTAGAGCTGCGGTGACACGGTCTTGCCGGTCTGGCCAACCTGGAATTGGTGCGGGTACCAACCAGCGTCGGTCGCGGCCCGCGAAGCGCCCACGGCAGCACCCAGGCTGTCAGCAAGAGCCTCAATGACGCCGAATCCCTCGGCTCCGTTCACACCACGGCCACCGCTGACGACGATTGCCGCCTCAGCAAGTTCTGGTCGCCCACCTTTTTGAGCCACGGTGCGACCGGTGACCTTTGCACCCTTAGCGGCGTCCGACACCGTTGCCGCGACATCGACGCGAGTGCCGGCACCCGGCTTCACCTGAGGTGCAGTCGAGTTCGGTCGAACCGTGATAATCGGCGTGCCGGTGGTGACAGCAGAGGAGACGATCGTGGATCCACCGAAAACGCTTTGGGTAGCGGTGAAGTCCGCAGCCACTGCAACCGCGTCAGTGATGACTCCCGAAGTCGTCTTGATTGCCAGCCGACCAGCGATCTCTTTCCCCTCGGCGGTGGAAGCGATCAAGATCGCCCCCGGCGTCACGTCGGCCATGATCGCCGCGATCGTCTCGGCCTTCGGTGCCACGACATAATCTGCGAGTTCACCAGAGTCACTGACATAGATCTTGTCTGCGCCGTATTCGGTTAGCGTTGCGGCAGCGGTATCGGAGTAGCCCGGGCCCAGCCAAACCGCAGATGGACTGCCCAGGGATGCGGCCAGGGTGAGCAGCTCAAGGGTTACCTTCTTGACCGTGCCGTCGTTTTGTTCGACAACGACGAGGATTTCTGACATTGGGCTATCCACATCCTTTATTCGATCGGGCGTTCAGGGTCGGGTTCGGTACGGGATCAGACAAATTTCTGTTCAGTCAGGAACTGCACGATCTGCTCGCCGCCAGTGCCTTCGTCGCTGACGACCGTGCCTGCTGCCTTCGGGGGTCGTGACGCGAATGCGCTCACGACCGTCCACGAAGCGCTCGAACCCAACTTGGCCGCGTCTAGACCAGCATCAGCGGTAGACAGGGTTTCAACCGGCTTCTTTTTCGCGGCCATAATGCCCTTGAAGGACGGGTACCGGGGCTCGTTGATCTTCTCGACCACACTCACCACGGCGGGCAGGCTCGCCTCGACATCGTCGTATCCGTATTCGGTTTGGCGCTCGATCTTCACCAGGGTGCCATCGACTTCAACCTTCTGAGCGAAGGTCACCTGGGGTACTCCCAGACGCTCGGCAACCATCGCCGGAACCACGCTCATTCGAGCATCAGTTGACTCCGAACCGAAAATCACAAGATCGAAACTACGGGCGGCGAGGACCTCAGCAAGCGCATAAGAGGTGGCGAGGGCATCCGAGCCATGCAGGGAGTCGTCGACAAGGTGGACGCCGGCGTCTGCACCCATACTCAAGGCTTTGCGGACGGTCTCAGCAGCCCGCTCGGGGCCCATAGTGACCACGGTGACCTCGCCACCGTGCGCCTCGATCAAGCGAAGTGCTTCCTCCACCGCGTACTCGTCAAGTTCGTTCATGACACCGTCAGCGGCCTCACGGTCCAGGGTCGAATCATCGGCGCGCAACTTCTTTTCGGCCCACGTATCCGGCACCTGCTTGACACACACTGCGATCTTCACGCGGTTCTCCCTAGCTTGGGTCCTAATCGGCTCTTGACAATCTCGTGGTCTGTCAGAAGACATGCTAGACCGATCTGCTTAACCCGCACTCCCAAGGCAGCACCCGAAGACCGCTCCGGACCGATGCCACCCGACGGTAATGTCCGATTGTCTGTGGATAAAGTTGTTGTGCGGCAGCATGTTTAGTGGGTGTGGGGGGTTGTGCTTGTCGGTGGCTTGACGTATACTCGTACACATGTTCGATAACGGGGGAAGTGCGGGTGCCAGTGTCACCGATGGCGTGAATGTCCAGGATGGTGTGAAAGCGCTGGTCGCTGCGATGGATGCTTTGGCGTGAATCGATACCGCTGATCTGCCCGGTGCTGGTGTGGGTGAGGTGGTGGTTGCGTTCGGGGCGCAGTTGCGTCGGGGTGAGGCGTTGCAGGCCCGGTGAGCTGACCGGTTTTGTGTGTCTGGTGCGTGGGGTGTGTCCCCACGCCGCCCTCACCGCCGCATCCGCGCAACGCCTCGCGTGTGACGGGGTCATTTCGCCGTTGATCATCAACACCACCGGGCAGATCATCGCCACCTTGCCGAATGTCCGTGCCGTGCCCGCCCATATCCGTAAACCCATATCCGTAAAGCTGTCATCTCCCGCGACGTGCACTGCCGGTTCCCTCACTGTCGGCAACGCATCGACGAGGTCCACCACATCATTTACGCCTCCCACGGCGGTGACACCACGATGCCCAACCTCGCCGGCCTGTGTTACTACCACCACCGGCTCATCCACCACGACCACTGGACCATGCACGGCGACGCCAACACCCAACTCACCTTCCACCAACGCTTCCACCACAAACACTGGACCACCCACCCACCACCACAACGCACATAACTGCTCATGACGATTGGCCGTTAATCGCGATTCGCCTAGTCCTAAGGTCGACCTATGCATCCTTTGACCGCAACCGGTGAACGCACGGTCCCTGGGGCACGACACGAGGAGTACTGGTTTGCCCGTCACGATGTGGCATATCGCTGGATCGCTGAGCATTTCCTGCACTCCAACGCAACGAACTTTCGCCAGCCGATGTCCGTTGTTGACGCGGGATCGGGCGAGGGCTGGGGTCCGTCCCTTTTGGCGAATACCGGGCCGCACCTGGTGACCTGCCTGGAATACGACGCGGCTACCGCGGATCACTGCTCAACTACATACCCGTCATTGCGCACGATCCGCTGCAATCTCGCTCACCTTCCGCTGCGCCCACGCAGCGTTGACCTCTTGGTGAGCCTGCAGGTTATTGAGCACCTGTGGTCCTTACCGCAATTTCTCATCGACTGCGCCGCAGTGCTCGCCACCGACGGGCAGGCCATCTTCACGACGCCAAACCGACCGGTGTTTTCACCCGGCCTTCAACGAGGTCAAGCGCCCACCAACCCCTTTCATGTCGAAGAGTTTGACGCCGACCAACTCCACGACCTGCTTGACCATGCTGGGTTCACCGATATTGCAATTGGCGGAATCACGCACGGGCCTCGACTGACTTCCTGGGAAGCCACCAACGGATCGATCATCGAGCAACTCATTGCCCTGGCTTCGGCGCAACCGACTGCTGCGCCAATTCACGACACCCCCACCGCGCTCGAAGATTTTCTGCCGACCATTACCGCCGCGGACTTTGTCCTGTGCACCGACAATTCCATGCCGACCGAAGCCCCGTGGCAAGACCTCGTCGCCACAGCGCGTGCGCCGCGGTGACGACCCGAGCGGGCCAACGGGCGTCCGCGCCAATATCCGGCCCTGAGATCGGCACGTTTTGCCTTGTGCTGCACAGCCACCTGCCGTGGGTCGCCCACCACGGTACGTGGCCGGTCGGTGAAGAGTGGCTGCATCAAGCATGGGCGGACTCCTACGCACGGGTATTCGACATAGCCACCCGACTGAGCGACGAGGGCCGCCACAATCTGTTCACCCTCGGCCTCACTCCGGTGCTCGCAGCCGCACTCGATGATCCGTATTGCCTGGCCGAACATCACCGATGGCTGGCCGACCGGCAGTGGCAAGCCATCGGATTGTTGAACCACAGCGGTATCGAATACCGCAAAGCAGCCGAACGTGAGATCGCCCACGCGCACCGGTCGCTCGCCCTGTTCGAAAAGTCTTGGCAACACGGTGCATCACCGCTACTGCGCCACCTACTCGATGCAGACGCGATCGAATTGCTCGGCGGACCACTCACCCACACCTTCACGCCCTACATACCCGAAAAACTTGCCACGCCCTCGCTCATGACCGGCCTTGACGATATGCAGCTGCGGTTGGGCGCACGACCAACAGGGATCTGGCTGCCCGAATGCGCTTACGTCCCAGATCTGGATGTGAGCCTGAGCCGCGCGAATGTCGGTCATCTCATGCTGGAAGGACCCACCCTGCAGGCAGTTGGCGCCAACACCTCGGCGGCCTGGCAACTAGGCGACACCGATGTTCGAGTCGTCGGACGAGATCTGCCCATCACGTACCGCGTGTGGTCGCCCAAGAGTGGCTACCCCGGAAACCGTTGGTATCGGGACTTTCACGCGTTTGAACGAAATTCCGGCCTCAGGCTATATCGGGTCACCGGGCGTCAAGTGTCCGCCGAACAAAAAAATCCCTACAACGAGTCCAGGGCACTGGCCCAAGTAGAGCGCGATGCCCAAGATTTCGTGTCCCGCGTGCGACAGCGCCTGCTTGACATCAGCCGGAACAACGATGGCACTCCCGGCATTGTTGTCGCAGCTTTCGACACCGAACTGTTCGGGCACTGGTGGCACGAGGGACCGATCTGGCTGGAACAGGTGCTGCGACTGCTGCCTACCGCTGGCATTCGAGTCAGCACCATCAACGACGCAATTACCCGACACGGCGTGACAGGCACCGTTCGACCTGAAGCCGGCTCGTGGGGTTCTGGCAAGGACTTTCGGGTGTGGTCTGGAGAAGCCACGACTGAATTGCGCGCGCAATACGACTCGACCACGAAACAGGTAATGCACCTGCTCGCCGAGCAGCGCATCGGTCAAGGCATCAAGACACGCAATCTTTTGTCGGATCAGTTGATCACCTCACTCCTGCTGGCCCTGAGCAGCGATTGGGTATTCCTCATCGAGAAAGCCGGCGCCGCCCAGTACGCCAGCGAACGGGCTGCGGCTCATCTAGCCGACGTACGCCAACTCATCGACGCCTTATCAGCCGGCAGGGGCGACGACAGCGACTGGGTGCGGATCGCGCAACGGGACGGTATCTGGGGACACCTCGATGCACGACGTTTCGGCTGATACAGCGAAACAGAGCGATCAACTCGACCTCGTATGCTGTCGCAAATGCGTGTGTGCCACTTTTCTTGGGAGTATCCCCCGGTGGTATTCGGCGGCCTTGGTCGTCATGTGCACGCCGTCGCCGAGGCCCAAGCTAACCTCGGCCTTGACGTCACCGTGGTGTCCCTGCGTGCAGATCCGCGAGTCGACGGCACCTCCACGGGTTACCGGAGCCTGCCGGAGGCCCGGGAACGAATCAATGGAGTGGATGTCATTCGCGTTGAACCAGCAGCAATCTCTGGAGGTTTGACACCGAGCAACCTCTTGCTCTTTGTCGCGTCAATGCAAGAAGCCATGTTCGCCGTCGCAGACGAGTTGTTTTGTACGAACAACATCAACATCATCCACGGCCACGACTGGCTCGTTGGTGCAACCGTCACATCCGTCGCCGCACAAGCGGGCGTTCCACTCGTATGCACCGTTCACGCAACGGAAATGGGTCGTCATCAAGGATGGCTGCCCACGGCAACGTCAACCCGTATCCACGAAGACGAGATTCGGCTCGTCTCTGCAGCCAACGAGGTGATCGTGTGCTCGCAGCACATGCGCGATGAGGTCGTGGGAAATCTGTCCGGTGATGCAGATCACATTCGAGTGATTGCTAACGGGATTCACGTGGAGCAGTGGCCAAGTGCGCCGCTTACTCCGCCAGAGGATAAACCGGTTCTGGTCTACTGCGGCCGCCTCGAATACGAAAAGGGAGTCCAGTACCTGATCGCCGCACTGCCTGCACTCCAACGCACCTACCCGGGGCTGTCGCTTGTCGTGGCCGGCAAGGGTGATTATCGCAACGCGCTGGAGCGCATCACCGCCGAACACGGTCTCAGTGACGTAGTCACCTTCACCGGATGGCTCCCCGAAGCGGAACTGCAGATGCTCATGAAGCAGGCCAGCGCAGCAGTCGTGCCAAGCCTGTACGAACCATTCGGAGTGGTCGCACTCGAAGCCGCAGCCACGGGAGTTCCACTTGTGGTGGCAAACACCGGAGGTCTTGCGGAGTTTGTCAAAGAAGGGGTCACTGGTCGCATCTTCGAACCGGCCGATCCGGCGAGCCTTGCTCAGGCGATCGACCGAAGTCTGAGTGATCCCCATGCGTCAGCCCGGATGAGTCGAGCAGCGTTCGCCTCTGTCGTTCACGACCACAACTGGGCACGCATTGCACATGCCACGACCGAGGTTTACCACGACGCCGCCAAACGCTGACCTAATCCGATGGTCGTTCCTGCTGATTATTGATGATCGAATCTGCGGCCCGCTGAGTTTTCCTAGCGATGTCAGCGACGTCAATTCTTTGTTGCGCGGCTGCGTCGAATTGTTCACGCCGATCCTTGATTACCACCGCCGGAATGCCGCCCATGACGGCGAAGTCAGGCACATTCCCGCGGACAACCGCATGGGCGGCAAGCACGCTCCCACGTCCTATGTTTGTGCCACGTAGGACCGTGACCTTCGCACCGATCCACACATCGGGGCCGATGCGCACCGGCGACTTTATGATGCCCTGGTCCTTGATTGGTGTGTGAATGTCGTCGGTGACGTGGTCAAAATCACAGATATAAACCCAGTCCGCAACGATCGTGCCCTCACCGAATTCAATGTCGAGGTATCCATTGACGGTGTTATCACGGCCGAAAACACATTTATCGCCCACGCGCATGGTCCCTTCGTGGCAGCGCAACCGGTTCTCATCACCTAGGTGCACCCAGCGTCCAATAATCAAACGGCCATAACCGCGGCGCGCATGCACCTCCACGCGCTTGCCCAGGAACACAAAACCCTCAGTGATGATGTGTGGAGACCTCAGGCGCAACATAAAGAAGCGCCAATACCGGATCAGATACCAGGGACTCCAGGCGCGATTCCGCCACACCCACCGAAGGGAAGACCAGGTCAGAAACCGGGCCTGTCGGGGGTCGCGTCGAGGGCTCAGGGTTTCACTCCAGTAATGCACACGTTGTAAAACAATTCGTCGGGAACAATGCGCTCCATCACCGTCTCGTCGAGCCAGGTGAGGCGCTGCCATGTGCGATAGGCGAAGTTCGCCCACGGCCAACCAAGAACGCCAGGCTTAACCGCCGCTTCGAAGGTGCGTACCGGCCAGCCAAACCACGAAGCGGTAAGTTCCTCGGTCACGGTTGTCACGTCGACTGCGCCGGCACGCAGGGCGGTTCTGGCGAGGGTGTCAGGGTCGAAGGTGTGAATGTCAACTAAAGACTCCAACGCCGCTGCCTGAGATGAAGCCTGCAACTCAACCGGCGGCTTAGCCCAGCGGTCACGAAACATCTCCCACTGCGTGACACGCGTTGTCGTCCACCAGGTCAAGCGCGAGAGCGCCCGTGCCACAACGTCACCTCGCGCGGTGGGTTCACCACAGAAAACGAAACGACCGCCTGGTCTAAGAACGCGCAATGCCTCACGCAGCGCCTGTTCAACATCAGGAATGTGGTGCAGCACAGCGTGCCCAATGACTAGGTCACACTGATTGTCTTCGCTTGGTAGCCGTTCGGCATCAGCCACGCGGCCTTCCACATCGAGTCCGAGTTCAAGGCCCTGCCGGGTTGCTACGGCCACCATTCCAGGAGAAATATCCGTCAGCACGCACGAATCAATAATTCCGGCCTGCATCAGGTTTAGGGCAAAGAAGCCGGTTCCGCAGCCAATCTCCATCGCAGAGGTGTAGGGAGATTGCGTCTGACCGGCTACGCGCGTGAAACGCCCGGCAGCATAGGAAATACATCGGTCATCGAAAGAGATACTCCACTTATCGTCATATGACTCAGATTCCCAGTCGTGGTAAAGCACATTGGCAAGTTTTGGGTCTGTGCGTGCCAGTTCAAAGTCGGTGGTACTCATCTGTTGACTCATCGACCCGTGAACTCCGCTTTACCGGGGCCGTGCTCAATGAAAGACGACATGCCTATGGTTCGATCGTCCGTGCCAAATAGCGAAGCGAAATGCACGCGTTCGATTTCCAATCCCGAATCCAGATCAACCATGCCGCCTCGATCAATGGCCTGCTTGGCTGCCCGCATCGCGATCGGTGCACCATTTGCCAGTTGCTGAGCCAGCGCACATGCCTCGGTATACACGTCATCGGGTGGTACCACGCGATCCACCAAGCCGATCGCTAGTGCTTCATCAGCCCCAACGAACCGGCCTGTGTAGATCAGATCCTTCGCCCGCGAGGGGCCAACAAGGCGGGGTAGACGCTGGGTGCCACCCGCGCCAGGAATGATGCCAAGCAGGATCTCTGGCTGTCCCAGCTTTGCGTTATCGCCGGCAACACGCAGATCGGCACACAGCGCGAGTTCGCAACCGCCGCCCAGCGCATAACCCGTGATCGCCGCGATTGTTGGCTTTGGGATCCTCTCGACGGCCGTAAATGCCGCCTGAAGGCGCGTTGATCTAGTCAGCGCATCAGGCAGCGACCAGTCGACCATCTCCTTGACATCCGCACCGGCCGCGAACACTTTCGGACCGCCATAGATGACCACGGCACGAACATCGGCACGTACCGATGCCTCGTCGGCCGCCGTTTGAATCTCCTGCTGCATCTGCACCGAAAGTGCATTCATGGGTGGGCGTTGTAGCACAATAGTGGCGACTCCATCAGCCACATCCAGTCGCACAAACTCCGCAGACATCGGCTTGTCCTTTCGTTAAGGCCAACCCCAATCGCGCAGCCGGCCGTGTGTCGCGTGCAACATGTGAGCCTAACGGCACGCGCTCGGGCGACACCTGACTGTAGCGTTCCACCTGTGCCCGACTCACCAGCCACAAGTCCGCCAGATCCGCCCGCCATCAACGGCCCCGGTCATTGGGACCCATTGGGTGTTACCTGGGGCTTTCAAGGCAGCAACGTCGCGCTGTGGGCACCTGGAGCCGAAGCAGTGCACCTCGTCGTATGCGACTCATCGGGGCAACAGTCCGAACTGACATTGCCCGAGAAGACCCTCGGGGTCTTTCACGGACTGGTAAGCAACCTCAACCCAGGTGACACCTACGGATTCCGAGTGATTGGACCGTGGGAGCCGCACCATGGCCAGCGATTCAACCCCGCCAAACTCCTCACTGATCCCTATGCACGGGCCATCACCGGCACTGTCACCCTGGATCCCGCTATCTTCGGCTCCACCCAAGAGTCCGACGTCATAAGGCAAGGCGAGGATTCAGCTCCGTTCGTACCTCGCAGCGTGGTCATCGCCAGTGACTTTGACTGGGGAGATGATCGCCCGCTTGAGGTGCCCTGGACCGATACGGTGATCTACGAAACGCATGTACGGGGCCTCACGATGAAGCATCCCGAGGTTCCCGAGCACCTGCGCGGCACTTTCGCCGGCGTGGCACATCCGGCGGTTATCGATCACCTCGTCAAGCTTGGCGTAACCACCGTAGAACTGATGCCCGTTCACCACTTCACAAACGAAGTGCACTTGATGGAGACAGGGCTGGACAATTACTGGGGCTACAACACGTTGGGCTATTTCGCTCCCCATGCGGCCTACTGTGCCGCGGGGTCGCACGGTGAACAGGTCGTCGAGTTCAAACAGATGGTCAAGACTCTGCATGCGGCAGGCCTCGAGGTCATATTGGATGTTGTCTACAACCACACGGCCGAGGAGGGAGTGAACGGGCCCACCTACAACTTTCGTGGCATAGACAACGCGCAGTACTACCGACTTCAAGACGGACGCAACTACGTCGACTACACCGGATGCGGCAACACACTTAATGTGTCGACTCCCCATGTCCTGCAAATGGTCATGGACTCACTGCGCTATTGGGTGACCGACATGCACGTGGATGGTTTTCGCTTCGATCTCGCATCGGCGCTGGCTCGGTCATTTCATGACGTCGACATGCTCGGCACCTTCATGACGACCATTCAACAAGATCCCGTCTTGCGCCGCGTCAAACTCATCGCCGAACCGTGGGATGTCGGTCCGGGGGGTTATCAGGTCGGTGAGTTTCCGGCCATGTGGCGTGAGTGGAATGGCAAGTATCGCGACTGCCTGCGTGATTACTGGCGCGGTTCGTCCGGCGTGAACGAATTGGGGTGGCGACTGTCTGGATCTGCAGACCTCTACGGCAGCGAGGGACGCTCACCCTTCGCGTCGGTTAACTTCATCACCGCTCATGACGGATTTCCACTGCGTGACCTGGTTACATACGAACACAAGCACAATGAGGCGAATCTGGAAGAAAATCGCGATGGCACCGATGACAACAGGTCTCGAAATTACGGTGTCGAAGGTGAGACAACCGATCCGGAGATCAATCGAGTTCGACACCGACAACTGCGCAACATGCTAACCAGCCTCCTTCTGTCCACTGGCGTACCCATGATTCTCGGCGGTGATGAATTTGGTCGGACGCAGCAGGGCAACAACAATGCCTACTGCCAAGACAACGACATCAGTTGGTATGACTGGGCTTGGGAGCCATGGCAGCGTGACCTGGTTGATTTCACGCGCACTTTGCTGACCGTACGACGCCACCATCGTGCCTTCCGCCAACGATTTTTCTTCCAGGGCGTCCCTCGACAGGCCGGCGAAGCGCCCGACCTGGGTTGGTTGTCACCGGCTGGACAACCACTGACCGAAGCGGAGTGGAATGACCCCTCCACTCGAACAATCGGCATGTATCTCTCCGGAGACCTGCACCCGCTGACAGGTGCGATTGCCGTAGAACCCGCAGAGCCCGCAGATGATTCCTTCCTGCTCATCATGCACTCAGGCGACGATCATCAGGCGTTCAATCTGCCTGGCGAACCCTATGGCGATCAATACCGGCGGCTATTCGACACCCATGATGACCAGGTGACGCAAGCGTCATGGACCGACGTTGCCGGAGCCACGATCATGCTCGCCCCGCGCAGTTGCATCCTGCTCAAGGTGACTACCGAAGATCACCATTGATCGGGGAGGTGACCTCGGGAGGCAGCGCAACCAATCCCATATCGGCTGTCGATGAAAGCCCAACGTGACGCGGCACGATGCGAACCGTGTAGCCCACCGGGCCCGTGCGGTCAAGGGTCAAAGCACCCTCGAAGCGCCAACGACCATCCACATAACCTTCAGCCACCTCCAGGACATCGGTGCAGACCTCTGAGATGTCGTCTACGCCATTGACTCGACCCGAAATCGCCTGCACTTCAACATCTTGCGGCCTCAACTTCGCCAAATGAACATACGCTCTTATCGGCACGGGTGAACCCAACGACGGCCCCTCGTCCGCGAAGGAGACATCGACATGTTCAACAGCTACCTCGGGCCATTGTTCGCGCACCTGGGCCTTCCAGAAGGTCATCTCGCGGCCGAAAGAGAAGTCATCCTCTGCACAGCGGCGCGCGGCATTTGACGCTGGAATATAGAGCCGATCAACATATTCACGCACCATTCGACTAGCCAGCACCTTGGGGCCTAGGGTCCGCAATGTATGACGGACAAGGTGAATCCAGCGACGCGGCAGACCGGCATCGTCGCGCCCGTAGAAAGTGGGTGCGACGCTATTCTCGATGAGGTCATAGAGCGCGGCTGCCTCGAGATCATCACGACGATCCTCATCAAGTACGCCATCGGCAGTTGGAATCGCCCAACCATTCTCACCGTCAAACCATTCATCCCACCAGCCGTCCATGATCGACAGGTTCAGAGCGCCGTTTAGCGCTGCCTTCATACCTGACGTGCCGCTCGCCTCAAGAGGTCGAATCGGATTGTTGAGCCACACATCGCAACCGGGGTACAACAGTGTCGCCATGCTTATGTCGTAGTTGGGCAGGAACACGATGCGGTGGCGCACCAGCGGATCATCAGCGAAGGCCACCAGTTGTTGAATCAATCGCTTGCCACCGTCATCAGCGGGGTGCGATTTCCCCGCGACGACGATTTGAATCGGATGCTCAGGGTGAAGTAACAGTTCACGAAGGCGATCGGGGTCTCGCAGCATGAGGGTCAATCGCTTATAGGACGGCACACGGCGGGCGAATCCGATGGTGAGCACATCTGGGTCCAGGACGGAGTCAACCCAACCCAACTCAGCATCGGTCGCACCACGCTGTAGCCAACTCTTGCGCAGCCGGTCGCGTGCGTCGGCGACTAGATTTTCCCGCAAGGTGCGCTTAGTTGACCAAATCGCGTCATCTTGAATATCGCCGATGGCATCCCACCCTTGTCCTTCTTCGGTCAAAGCAGGACCGATCTTTTCCTCCGCGAGTTGCCAGACCTCGGGTGCCACCCAGGTCGGGGCATGCACACCGTTGGTGATCGAAATGATGGGAACCTCATCGGTGTCAAAGTCAGGCCATAATCCGTTGAACATCGACCGGCTTACCCCGCCGTGGAGCAAACTGACGCCGTTGGCACGTTGCGATAACCGCAAGCCCATGACAGCCATATTGAACACATCGAGATCTCCACCGACAAATGTTTCTGCGCCCAGGGCCTCAATACGCTCAAGAGGCACACCAGCGGCGGCGTTGTCACCACCGAAGTACCGCCGGATGAGTGACATATCGAATCGGTCAATGCCTGCAGGAACCGGAGTATGAGTAGTGAAAACTGTGCCGGCGCGGACAATCTCGAAAGCCTCATCGAAGCTCAGGTCAGCTGAGCCCTGCACGAGTTCGCGAATGCGCTCAAGGCCCAAGAATCCTGCATGTCCTTCGTTCGAGTGAAACACCTCCGGTGCGGGCACACCCGACACCGCGCAGTAGGCACGAATGGCTCGTACGCCACCGACTCCCAAGAGCAATTCCTGGCGTAAGCGATGCTCATTCCCGCCACCATAGAGACGATCAGTGACGTCCCTTTCAGCATGATCATTGGTGGCAACGTCTGAATCCAGTAGCAGCAGCGGCACTCGGCCGACCGAAGCCACCCAGATTCGAAAGTCGAGGCTTCGCCCATCTGGCAAACCAACGCTGCCATAGACCGCTTCACCTTCGTTGTCGCGCAGTAATCGAAGAGGCATGGCATCCGGGTCAAGCACCGGATAGGTCTCGCGTTGCCATCCATCAGCGGCAAGTTGCTGCCGGAAGTAGCCAGACCGATAGAAAAGCCCGACACCAATGATGGGAACACCCAGATCAGATGCAGATTTCAAATGATCACCCGCCAGGATTCCCAAACCCCCGGAGTACTGGGGCAACGCGGCGGCGACGCCGAATTCGGGGGAAAAATACGCAATGCTCGCCGGCCCGTGACCTCGCGATTGTTGATACCAGTGATCTCGGGTGAGGTAATCATGAAGATCACCTCGGCAATGGGACACCCACTGAACAAATCCGTCGTCAGCGGCTAACTCAGCGAATCGTTCAGCCGAGACCTCGCCCAGGAGGCGGATCGGATCAGCATTCACCTCGGCCCATAACCGTGGCTCGATGGATGCAAAAAGATCGCGGGTCGGTAGGTGCCAAGACCAGCGCAAATTATGGGCGAGTTCGGTGAGGCCCTCCAGCGCCTCGGGCAGCACGGTGCGGACATTGAATCGGCGAATAGCTCTCACGGGTGCGACGCTACTCCGCGCTCGGGCAGGATGAACTCCCACCTCATTAATCTCATCGCCTCCAACGGCGATTGTGGTTGCTAGGGTGTGGTCTTGTGGCGGTGCGGCGAAGGGGTAGGGCAACGCAGGCAGTTCCCACAGTCCTGTCGGGCCGCATTCCCATCATGGATGTCTCGCCCGTCGTCGAATCAGGCCGGCGACCAGCCAAGGCGGTTGTCGGTGAGGTCATTCCGATCTTCGCCACATGTTTTAAGGAGGGACATGACCAACTTGGCGTCAGCGCCGTTTTGCTCGATCCTGACGGCGCGGAGCATTCACGAGCGGCCCTACGCCCGGTTGGACAGGGGCTTGACCGATGGACAGGAGAACTGCAACCTGACGCACTCGGCGACTGGACTTTTGCCATTGAAGCCTGGGTAGACACCTGGGCCACTTGGCAGCACCGCGCTGCGATCAAAATCCCCGACGAACTCGACGCCGAGCTCGAACTGGCCGAGGGCGCGCTGATCTGCGAACGGGCCGCAAAATCCCTCCCCCGCGGATCAACTCTGCAGCGCAAGCAACTACGAAGCTTGAGTCAACTCCTGCGGGACGCCTCGATTCCCGCCCACGAGCGCCTGGCCGCGACCCACGAGAACCCCGCGAGCGAGATCTTCAATGTGAACCCACTGAAGGACCTCCTGACACGTAGTGACCCGTGGCCACTTCGAGTCGAACGCCGTCGTGCCCTGGTTGGCTCGTGGTACGAACTATTTCCTCGCAGTGAGGGTGCCACTCTCACTCCACCGAGGTCAGGCACCTTCACCACCGCTCGACACCGGCTCGATGCCGTGGCAGACATGGGCTTTGATGTTGTCTACCTCCCGCCGATTCACCCCATCGGTCGAGCGTTTCGAAAGGGTAGAAACAACTCCACCACACCGATGCCCGATGACCCCGGGTCGCCTTGGGCGATCGGTGCACCAGATGGTGGCCACGACGCCATCCATGCAGATCTCGGTGACTTCCACGACTTTGCCGCCTTCGTGCAGCGCGCGCGTGCACTCAAGCTGGAAATCGCCTTGGACTTCGCACTCCAGGTCGCGCCCGATCACCCATGGGTCACCACGCACCCCGAATGGTTCACAACGCGTGCTGACGGCACGATCGCCTACGCAGAAAACCCACCCAAGAAGTATCAGGACATCTATCCACTCAATTTCGATAATGATCCGGAGGGGCTGTATGCCGAAGTTCTTCGCCTTGTTACCTTCTGGATGTCACGCGGAGTAAAGATTTTTCGGGTTGACAACCCACATACCAAGCCCCTGTGGGTCTGGGAACGACTCCTCGCCGACGTGCGCGGGATCGACCGGGAGGTTCTTTTTCTCGCTGAGGCCTTTACGCGGCCCCCAATGATGCGCGCGCTTGGCGAAATCGGCTTCCAGCAAAGTTACACATACTTCACCTGGCGAAATGATCGCGAGGGCCTCGAGCAGTACTTCACCGAACTCGCCGGCCCTGCTGCCGCGTACATGCGACCCAATCTTTTCGTCAACACCCCCGATATCTTGACCGAGTATCTGCAGTTCGGCGGTCGGCCGGCATTTGCCATTCGAGCCACTTTGGCCGCCACCTTGTCACCGACCTGGGGCGTCTACGCCGGCTTTGAACTATTCGAGGCAACGGCGGTGAGGCCGGGCAGCGAGGAGTACCTCAACTCAGAGAAATACGAGTACCGGCCACGTGACTGGGATAGCGAGCCCAATTTGTCCGGCTACATCACCACGCTCAATCGACTTCGGCGCGAGCATGTGGCTCTACAAGACCTTCGCAGTCTGCGATTTCACCACTCCGACAACGACAACGTCATCGCCTACTCCAAGAAAGTGGGTCCTGACATCGTGCTTGTCGTGTGCACCCTCGATCCGCACTACACCCAGGAATCGACAATCTGGTGGGACATGCCCACTATTGGTCTTGACTGGCTCGACACCTTCAGCGCCACTGATCAACTCACGAACGAGACATGGACCTGGAGTCAATCAACCTACGTGCGCTTCGAGCCCAATGAGCGCATCGCGCATATTGCCACAGTGAAACTCTCATCATGACGTCTGCAATATCGATCAATACTGCCGAACTTGACGATCTGGTTGATGGAAAACACTCCCAGCCACACGCAATTCTTGGACCCCATCCCCACGACGGAAGTGTCACGATCCGCGTGTTGCGGCCCATGGCTGAATCCGTCACCGTTATCGCAGACGGCAATTCGATTCCACTCCTCCATGAGCATCGCGGAGTGTGGGTCGGAATTATTGCGGGTAAGGAGGTTCCTGACTACCGGCTATCCGTGACGTATGCGGGTGAAGCTATACCCGCAGATGACCCTTACCGCTTTTTGCCGTCACTGGGCGATATCGACCTTCATCTGATTGGCGAGGGCCTGCACGAGCAGATGTGGCAGGTTCTCGGGGCCCATACTCATGTCTTTGACAGCAGTGCCGGAGCTGTGCACGGAGTTTCGTTTGCGGTGTGGGCGCCCAACGCCCACGGCGTGCGCGTCGTCGGTAGTTTCAATCACTGGGACGCACAAGCCCACCCCATGCGGAGTCTCGGGTCCTCTGGCATCTGGGAACTATTTGTGCCCGATATTGGCGACGGCACCGTCTATAAATTTGCGGTCCTCGGCGCCGATGGCATCTGGCGAGAGAAAGCCGATCCGTGCGCATTTGCAACCGAGCTTCCCCCGGCCACCGGCTCCATCGTATTTACCCCGCACTATGTGTGGACTGATGAGGAATGGATGACCGCGCGCGAGCACCGTGACGTCTTGAGTTCGCCGATGTCGATCTACGAGGTGCACCTTGGCTCGTGGCGGGCCGGGCTCGACTACCGCGCCCTCGCTGACGAGCTCACCACCTACCTGTTACAGATGGGTTTCACCCACGTCGAATTCATGCCAGTCGCCGAACATCCATTCGGCGGGTCCTGGGGATACCAGGTGACTTCCTATTTTGCCCCGACCTCACGTTTCGGTTCGCCCGATGACCTTCGCTACCTCATCGATACCCTGCATCAGGCTGGCATCGGTGTGCTCATCGATTGGGTACCAGCGCATTTCCCCAAGGACGAATGGGCGCTGGCTCGGTTCGACGGGACCGCCTTGTATGAGCACCCTGATCCACAGCGCGGTGAGCACCCGGATTGGGGCACCCTCGTCTTCAATTTCGGACGTAGCGAGGTCCGTAACTTCCTTGTTGCTAATGCCCTGTTTTGGCTCGAGGAGTTTCACGTTGACGGACTCCGAGTTGATGCGGTAGCGAGCATGCTCTATCTGGACTACTCCCGCGAACCCGATCAATGGACTCCAAACGAATACGGTGGCAGGGAGAATTTGCAGGCTGTTGAGTTTCTTCAACAAATGAATGCGACCGCATATCGACGTGTTCCTGGCATCGTCACAATCGCTGAGGAATCAACATCATGGCCGGGAGTCACGCGTCCGACATACCTGGGAGGCCTCGGCTTCGGGCTGAAATGGGATATGGGGTGGATGCACGACTCGCTGGATTATGTAAGTCGAGAACCCATCTTTCGCCAGTTTCACCACCACGAACTGACCTTCGCGATGATGTACGCCTACAGCGAACACTTCGTCCTGCCGATCTCCCACGACGAGGTCGTTCACGGCAAAGGATCGCTGATCAACAAGATGGCCGGTGATCGTTGGCAACAGTTAGCCACGATGCGGGCCTACTGTGCATTCATGTGGGCCCATCCGGGCAAAAAACTCCTGTTCATGGGCAGTGAGTTCGCCCAGTCAGCGGAGTGGAACGCAGATAAGGGCCTTGATTGGTGGCTGCTTGACCACGCCGAGCACCGGGGCGTAGCGCAGGTGGTGGCCGACATAAACGCGGTCTATGCCCACACCCCACCGCTGTGGCAGCGCGATGCTGATCCCGGAGGTTTCGCCTGGATCGACGCCAATGACGCATCGAATAACGCCTACAGCTGGCTTCGTTACGATCACGATGGTGGCGCGCTGGCCTGCGTGGTCAACATGTCCGCCGTTCCATTATTTAACTATCGCCTGGGACTGCCACACACGGGATATTGGCGTGAGGTGCTCAACACCGACGCCCACGTCTATGGGGGTTCGGGTGTGGGCAACATGGGCGGCATTGGTGCTGACGGGCCGAGCTGGCATGGGCTGGCTACCTCTGCTGACATTGTTGTCCCGCCCCTGGGGGCGATCTGGCTGATCTACGAAGGCACCCCGAACCCTGAGATGAACTAGGTCGCCCACCACCAGCGACCCGCTAAAACAGTGCGTTCGCCAACGCAACGCGCGCGGGTGGGACGGCCTCATCATCACCGGCGATCGCGAACAAATCAAGCAACCTCAAGCGTAAACGCTCCCGATCATCACCGAAGTTCACGCGAATCGCGTCAATGATGACGCCAAAGGCCCGATCCCAGGCACCAGCAACGGCCGCCGCGTCAGCATCGGTAAGCACACCATCAATAGTCGTGGCGTTCTGCACATCAGTTTGTGACTCGACACGTAATTGCAGTGCGCACAGCGCCACGCCTGCCACCGCATCGGCGTTCATCGGTTCGGCACTGACGATGGCTTCATAGGCCGCTTGTGCCGCGGCCCAGTCTCCATCTTCAATAGCGGCGTAGGCAGCTGCGTAGCGAGGATCAACAACCTCTTCGATCTCCTCAGGCTCACCCGCTGGTTCGTCTGGCGACACCTCAACGCGGCCGGTAATGCCCGCCTGCGCCGCGAGCTTGAGGACCTCATCAATGTACTGGCGCACCTGAGGTTCAGGCAGCGCGCCTTGGAACAACGGCGCCGGTTGACCGCCCAAAACAACAAAAATACTGGGGATGGATTGCACCTGAAACGCGCCGGCGATGGCCTGCTCGGCGTCTACATCAACCTTGGCTAACACGAAGCGGCCGCCGTACTCCACCGCGAGGTTCTCCAAGATAGGCGACAACGTCTTGCATGGGCCACACCAACTTGCCCAGAGGTCAACAATGACGGGCAATCGCTGACTGAGTTCGATGACATCAGATTGAAAACTGGCTTCGGTCACATCGATGACAACCTTGGCGGCACCCGGGTGTCCAGCGCCCGCCGAAGCCGGTGCGCCTGCCGGCTTACTCGCGAAGGTCGACAGGTCGACTGCGCCACGTAGGGGCAGATTAGGAGGAGTCGTCACAGGCGTATCCTGCCACGCACCAAGGGCCGCGGTGGATGATGCCCTCAGGTGATCTGGTCTAGCAGAAGATCCGTAGCCGAATACGGGTCCTTGGTTCCGGCCGCGACTTCGGCGGCCAGGGTCGCCAGCAGCCCAGGCGCAACGTCGCGCACGCGTTGGCGCACGCGCGCAATCGCCAAGGCGGTGATTTCCTCAGCGGCTCGACGCTCTCGGCGCTGCTGAAGATGACCATCAGCGAGCAGCCAAGCCTGATGAGCATCAATGGCCGCAAGCAGGTCCCCCACGTCGGCCTTACTCGCCACCGACTTCACAACACTCGGCTCCCAGGCGTAGGGATCATGCTCAGCCAGGCTGATCATGTGTCGCACCTCGCGCACGGTGTTATCGGCTCCGTCGCGATCGGCCTTATTGACGCAGAATATGTCGCCGACCTCCAAGATTCCGGCCTTAGCCGCCTGAATCCCATCGCCCATACCCGGGGCGAGCAGCACGACCGTCGTATCTGCGGTGCCGGCCACCTCAACCTCTGACTGGCCCACGCCGACCGTCTCGATCAGCACGACCGTGCAGCCGGCAGCCGCGAGCACCCGCACCGCCTGCGGCGTCGTGGCGGCGAGTCCGCCGAGGTGGCCTCGCGAGGCCATGGACCGGATGAAAACTCCATCGTCGGTGGCGTGTTCTTGCATACGTACGCGATCGCCAAGAAGTGCACCGCCAGAAAACGGGGAGGTGGGATCTACCGCGATAACCCCCACGCGAGTCCCACGGGCCCGATAAGCACTGATCAACGCCGAGGTAGTCGTCGATTTGCCCACGCCCGGCGCACCGGTGAGTCCGATCACCTGCGCAAGACCTGTCGTAGCGGCCAGCCGCTCCATCACGTAGGGAACCGATGGCGAACCGTCTTCGATCCACGAGATCAGTCGGGCAACCGCTCGCGCCTCGCCACGCTGGGCACGCGCGATCCACTCATCCCGATCAGACTCCGCGCCCATCAGAAGGTCCTACGGATTCACGCGTAGCACCAAGGCATCGCCCTGGCCACCGCCACCGCAAAGTGCTGCAACACCGAGTCCGCCACCTCGACGCTGCAACTCCAGAGCCAAGTGCAACACAATGCGAGCCCCGGACATGCCCACCGGGTGCCCCAAGGCAATCGCACCCCCGTTGACATTGACGATGTCTTCGCTGACGCCCAACGCCCGGGTAGATGCCAGGCCCACAGCCGCGAACGCTTCGTTGATCTCCAGCAGATCAATATCCGCCACGTCGATGCCTTCCTTCGCACATGCCGCGCGAATGGCGTTTGCCGGCTGCTCATGCAGTGATGCATCCGGACCAGCAACAACTCCGTGGGCGCCGATCTCGGCGAGCCACACAAGGCCTAGTTCTTCGGCCTTGACCTTGCTCATCACGACCACTGCGGCTGCACCGTCAGAAATCTGTGAAGCTGAACCCGCGGTGATGGTGCCGTCCTTGGCAAATGCAGGCCGCAATCGACCCAGGCTGTCAGTCGTGGTGTCAGGTCGAATGCCTTCATCGGTCCTGAACTCGATCGGATCACCTTTGCGTTGCGGGATGTTAACCGGAGCGATTTCGGCCTCGAAGATGCCGTTCTTGGTCGCCGCAGCTGCTCGCTGATGGGAGCGGGCCGCGAATGCATCTTGATCCTCACGGGTGAAGTCGTAGCGGGAGTTAAAACCCTCGGTCGCCTCCCCCATCGCACAGCCATCAAATGTGCACGTCAACGCGTCAAAGGCCATGGAGTCGGTCATGCGCCAATCGCCGTACTTGACGCCCTCGCGCGAACCCATCAGCAGGTGCGGCGCATTAGTCATGGACTCCATGCCACCGGCGACAACAACCTCGAACTCGCCGGCCCGAATCAGCTGATCAGCTAATGCGATCGCGTCGATACCGGATAGGCACACCTTGTTGATGGTGAGCGCCGGAACACTCATCGGAATCCCAGCCTTGACCGCCGCCGGACGCGCTGGATTCTGACCGGCACCGGCTTGGAGAACCTGGCCCATGATCACATAATCCACCTGGTCGGGACGCACGCCCGAGCGCTCGAGCGCCGAAGCGATGGCCACGCCACCAAGGTCTGCGGCACTGAGCCCGGATAAGGATCCCAACAAGCGACCCATCGGAGTGCGTGCTCCCGCGACGATGACCGAACTTGACGTGGTTGACATGCCGCAAAGCCTAGCCAGCCGGTGGCGCAACCGCCCAATACGGGCCTCGTTGCGTAGGCTCAGCAGCGGATAGATCAATCGCCATTCGGCACCCACGCCACCTGGAGGGCACATGAGCCACCATGATCCGGACGGATTGTTCACCCGAATCGATCACGTGGGCATCGCCGTGGCCGATTTAGACGATGCCATCGCGTTCTATCGCGATTCTTTCGGCATGCGATTGGCCCACGAGGAGGTCAATGAAGACCAAGGCGTACGCGAAGCCATGATGTCGGTCGGAGACTCGGGTTCGTATATTCAACTGCTCGCACCGTTGCGCCCGGACTCCCCCATCGGCAAATTCCTCGATCGATCCGGACCAGGCATCCAGCAAATGGCCTATGGAGTCGACGACATCCACGTCGTATCAACTCGCTTGCGAGCCGCCGGTCTTCGCTTGCTTTATGACGAGCCGAAAATCGGAACGGCCGGGTCTTTGATTAACTTCATTCACCCAAAGGATGCTGGCGGTGTCCTCGTCGAAATCGTGCAATCCGCGCCCACGTCATCTGCGCACTAACCAAGCGAGCCCTAACCAAGCGAGCCCTAACCAAGCGAGCCCTAACCAAGTAGGTACACATGGACAACGTCGATCAGGGCACAATTTTACTCATTGCCGCGATCGTTCTCGGGGCCCTGTTCGTGTTCGCGCTTTTTCGCCGCCTCGTCAAGATGGCGATCATCGTGATGCTGCTCGCCGTCGTGTTGGTCGGGCTGTATGTGGCGCGGGCACAGGACCTCATCACCTGGTAGCAGTCATTCAATAGGCCCCGCACTCAAAGTCTCCCCAGGTTTTGGCACCTAGGGACTAGCCGAACCTAGCGTGGGAGCACTAAACTCACGTAGTGAACGATCGTTAACCACGGTATTCGTTAACAACGCTATTCATCGCCGCTGACACCCCTGGAGGAGACCTATGTCCCCAACCTCGTCGCTCTACACGGCCGTCACCGAAGCTACGCCGGAGGAGATTGCTGCCCTGCCGCTGCCTGAGTCCTACCGAGCCGCGACCGTCCACAAGGCTGATGAGCAGATGTTTGCCGATGAGGCCACGCAAGACAAGGACCCGCGAAAGTCCATCCACATCGACGAGGTACCCCTTCCCGAATTGGGGCCGGGTGAAGCGCTCATCGCTGTGATGGCTTCGAGCATCAACTACAACACCGTCTGGACCTCGATCTTTGAACCGGTGTCAACGTTTGGCTTCCTGGAGCGCTACGGCCGGACCAATGACTTGGCCAGTCGCCACGATTTGCCCTACCACATCATCGGTTCAGATGCCGCCGGCGTAGTGCTGCGAGTGGGCGCCGGGGTTAATGCCTGGAAACCCGGCGATGAGGTTGTGGCGCACTGCTTATCGGTCGAACTGGAAAGTCCTCTCGGCCACGACGACACCATGATGGATCCAGAACAGCGCATCTGGGGCTTTGAAACGAATTTTGGTGGGCTAGCCGAAATCGCACTCGTGAAGTCCAATCAGCTACTCCCCAAGCCAGCCCATCTGACATGGGAAGAGGCTGCCGCACCAGGTTTGGTCAACTCCACCGCTTATCGCCAACTTGTCTCCCATCATGGCGGTGGCATGAAACAGGGCGATGTCGTGTTGATCTGGGGGGCCTCCGGTGGCCTAGGTTCCTACGCCACTCAGTACGCCCTCAACGGCGGGGCCATCCCGGTGTGTGTGGTGTCAAGTGAGGAAAAAGCGAATCTCTGTCGGGCCATGGGAGCCGAGTTCATCATCGACAGACGAGCTGAGGACTTTCGATTCTGGAAAGACGACACCACGCAGGACCCCAAGGAATGGCAGCGTTTCGGTCGGCGCATTCGCGAACTTACCGGCGGTGACGACATCGACATCGTCTTTGAGCATCCCGGCCGTGAGACCTTCGGCGCAAGCGTCTACGTCACCCGCAAGGGCGGCAAGATCGTGACCTGCGCGTCGACATCGGGCTTTATGCATGAGTACGACAACCGGTACCTATGGATGAACCTCAAGAGCATCATCGGCTCACACTTTGCCAACTACCGCGAGGCCTATGAAGCAAATCGGCTCATCAATCGAGGAATGATTCACCCCACCTTGTCCAAGACTTTCGACCTCGCCGACACCGGTGCTGCCACCTTGGAAGTTCATCACAATCGTCACCAGGGCAAGGTCGGGGTGCTGTGCTTGGCTCCCGAGGCGGGTCTAGGCGTGCGCAACCTCGAAAAACGCGAGCGCTTGCTTCCTGCCATCACGCGTTTCGCCGGCACCTAATCTGCCCTCACGGCTTACGATAGGGCGGAACCACAACAGGTGGTCCACCGTCTGACCTCGAACGAGGGCGCCCTGGGGCCTGGTTCGAACGGCCAAACCGTAAGCGATGAGGGAGTGTGAGTGGCGACCAAGCATGCGGCCGCACGCACGCCCTGGCACCTTGATGGTGGGCGCCCAGCGGGCGAAATGGGGTACCTACCCGGCCTCGACGGCCTGCGCGCCCTCGCTGTCCTGGGCGTCATGTTCTACCACGCTGACATGCCATGGATGCCGGGTGGATTTCTCGGGGTCGACGTGTTCTTCGTGCTCTCCGGGTTTTTGATCACCTCACTGCTGCTAGAGGAATTCAATCGATCCGGGCGCATCAACTTCAAGCGCTTTTATATTCGCCGCGGACGCCGACTGCTGCCGGCCCTCTTGCTTATGCTCGCCGTCGTCGGCGCCATGGCTGCATTCGTGTATCGCGATGCCGCCCCAGCTTTCCGCACCGATGCCATCGCCTCACTTTTCTATGTAAACAACTGGTGGTACATCGCCGCCGATCAGTCGTACTTCGAGTTCATTGGTCGACCACCGCTGCTCAAGCATCTGTGGTCACTGGCCATCGAGGAACAGTTCTACCTCATCTGGCCACTGATCACTTTGGTGCTGCTGAAGTTCGGCAAGCGTCGTGCCGTGTTGTTCACCGCACTATTTGGCGCCATCGCATCCACCGTGTGGATGGGCATCCTGGCCGTATCCAACGGCTACCCAGATCTTGCCGATCCCAGCCGCGCATACTTTGGCACTGATTCACACATCATGGGCCTCCTGTTGGGTGCAGCTCTGGCCACCGTGTGGCGACCCGGTCGCCTGTCCACCAAACTCGCCCCGGGTGCACAGGCGATGATCATGACCATCGGTGTCGCTGCCCTCGCGGGCGTCTTGTGGGTCTTCTTCCAGGTGGGCGAGTTCTCCAGCGCTCTGTACCGCGGTGGCTTCTTGGCCTTCGCCGCCCTCGTGTGCGTCCTCCTAG